>ENA-OWOZ01002559-OWOZ01002559.1-bioreactor-metagenome-genome-assembly--contig:-NODE-2559-length-13460-cov-13.678772_pt1 | contig 13460 bp, 9 predicted proteins | sample MGYA00238140_ERZ651804 | MGnify/ENA primary metagenome ERZ651804 (study PRJEB26910, sample SAMN07631232) | bioreactor metagenome | isolation source: Switchgrass digestor | place: USA: Dartmouth... | reverse complement strand
GGAGAATTTGTAGAACTGCTTGTAGGGGTCATGGGACTTGCAGCAGAAACAGATTCAAACTTTCAGGATGTAGATGGCAATGCTACCTACTATAACGCCGTAGGGGTGGCAAAAAAGCTGGGAATAATCAAAGGAGTAGGTGATGGAAAATTCGCTCCAGGAGAAGAATTTACAAGGGCTCAGTTCTGCACAATAATGGTACAAGCTTTAGGATATGAAATAGGAGAATATTCTAATAGTTTTAAAGATGTAAATGCTAATGATTGGTTTGCTCCATATGTGGAGGCAGCAGTTAGAGAGGGATTATTTGCAGGATATACAGATGGAACTTTTAGGCCAAATCAAAAAATAAGCAGAGAAGAGTTAGCAACTGTTGTAGGAAGAGCAGCAGTATTAGCAGGTAAAGTTGAACAGGAGAAAATGAACAAGTTTGTAATGGAAAAATCAAATTTTGAAGATAAGGGCGAGGTTTCATCATGGGCAGCCAACCAAGTGGCTTGGTTAGAAGCTCAAGGGGTATTTAAAGGTGTTGCAGAAGGAAAATTTGAACCTAAAAAAGTAGTTAATAGAGCAGAGGCAGCTTTAATTGTATACAATACATTGTTTAAATAATAGCTTTTAAGAATATGATGAAGAGGGACAACCATGGGTTCCCTCTTTATCTATAATAGAAGGGGGTATTCTATGAGAGAAAGAAGAATTAGATTCATTTCAATTCTTTTAATACTTGGAATGATATTTTCTCAGTTAACATTTTTTATGGATATTGTAGAAGCGTCTCTTGGAGAATTGTTAATCACAGGTACTGGAGTCTATGAAGAAGTTAGAATTACAGAGTCTGATTGGTCTAAATACGAGATGGTGGAAAGGACGTATTCAGGGAACAACAGCTTAAACTTCCACAAGATCATTAAGGTAAAGGGATATAATCTATTTGATTTAATAGGTAGAGATAATCTTAAGAATGATAAGGATTATGAAGTTAAATTTACCTGTGCGGATGGATTTGAATTTACAAAGACTATAAGCGAACTAAAAAATACCTACTTCTTTAGTGACTTTACTGAAAATAGCAAAGAAAAAACTGAGCCTATGATAGCTAGATATTCAGTGTTGTTAGCTGATCATCCTGTAAATGCATTTTCACCTCCAATAAAATGGGAAGATAGGCAAATAACTGATAAGGATTTAGATAAAGATTTTCCAAAATTAGTTTTTGGACAAACTCATATTGATGATATGAATCTATCCCAGTGGGGAAAAGGAATTGTGAAAATCACCATTGGAGAAGAGAGGGAAACGGAAGAAGCTAGCCAAGGAATTGGCCTTGATTCATCTTATAAACATATTAGCTATGATGGAGCACCATATAATATTGATGCCATAACTGGAGCTACCTTTACAATTGAAGGACCAGGGGTAGAAGGCTATAGAGTCATATCTTTAAGACAGATAGAAGAGGATACTGAAGGACAGGAAAGAGGAGACTACTATGAAAGAATGGCCAATAAGGTAGTCCAGAACACCTATGAGGGAATAAATGCCAAATACCTTATCGACAATTATGTGAAGGTTAAGGACAATGCAGGAAATGTAACATTTAAGGATAAATCGAGGAAGGTAATATTATCGGTACCTATTGAGGAGACTGAAAATTACCTAATAGCCTATGGAATAAATACAGTTCCATTAGTATATCTGGATACAGATGTAGGCTATAAGGAGGATAAGCATAACGATAATGGATGCTTTAAGCTTGTGTATAAGCAGGATCAATCCAATGCTAAGGAATTTTCCAATGTGGCTTATATCTATATAGAGGAAAAGGATGCAAAGAACATATATGAGCATACCTATTCACCTTATGATGACTCTAAGTATACTGACTATGAAATAATAATACATGGAAATGCAATGGATAAGGTAGTGAAGTACAAGGTATCAGATATAGAGGCTATGAAGGACCTTCACTATGAGGCTGAATACAGCCTTTCCAACAGCGAATACTTCTGGTATTACAATACCTACAAGGGAGTTCCACTATGGGATCTACTTCTAAAAGCAGGAATTGATCCAAATATAGATGAGAATACCTCTATTCAGTTTATAGCAGCTGATGGGTATAACTTCCAGCCTATGACTATTAAGGAAATAAAGGATAGCTCTCTTTATGGATACTATGAAAGAAACCCATTGGATTTAGGGGATGGAAAATACGATGGTTCAAATGACAAGCCCCTTTATACAGGCATGCCTGTACTTGTAGCCTATGGATTTAATGGATACCCCTATGTTACAAGGGCAACAGATGAAGGCTATAATTCCGGACTTGGAAATGATGGAGGGCCTTTAAGGGTTATATTTGGAAAGAAGAACTATAATGATGCAAATGGTTCAAATCAGGTACAGTTCTTTAAAGAAGTAATAATTGGCGGTGGAGAACCAATTTCATTGGGAGAAGGAAAAACAGGTGATGGCAAGAGTACCCAGGAAGGAGTAGATGAAAGGTCCAGTTGGAATCACAACTATGGTGTATATACTGAATACCTTGATAAGCCTGTTCTTAGAATAACAGGATCACAGGTTAAAGAACCTATGACCTTTACTTTGAGACAAATTGAATCAATGATAAAATATGCAATCAGAGATGTATATACTGGAGATGGAGTTCGTGAATTTGAAGGAATAGTACTTTGGGACCTTATAACACAGGTTGTAGGTCTAAAGGATGGTGTAGAGGTACCAAGTGTTAGGGTATTTAGTGGACCAAACTACAATCAGATAATTAGAAGTACAGAACAGCTTAAAAATGGAGTATTGAACTCCAAAGGAGAGATTAAGAAGATTATTATTGCCTATGCAGTAGACGGATATCCTCTTGTACCTAAGGAAAGCGACATAGGCTATGCAAACAACAATGCTAATGGTCCATTGAGGCTTATAGTTGAAGAAAGCAAATCCATGTGGGTTAAATGGACAGACTGTATTGTTGTAGGTACTGGAGATTATGAAGAGCCAAAGATGGAAGATGTTAGGGAACTGGATTTACCAGAGCTTTCAGAAGAAACCAATAAAGATAGCGGAAGAATATGGCTGACATATAAGAATGACACTGGTAAGGAGCTACCAGAAGCCAGTGTAAGAAGCATGGAATATGATAATGACGGAAACCTATGGATTGGAACAAATAATGGTGGTCTTGCAGTTAGAAGCAAGAATGGCAAATGGACTGTATTAAAGGAAATAGAAACTGAAAATGCAGGTAAAGTTAAGGTAGATACATGCTATGCCATCGTTCAAAGGGAAAATGGAGAGCTTTGGATTACCCTTGGAGGTGCTCTAACACCACAGGGCATACTGGTAAAAACAGGGGATAAGTGGAAGCTGTTAGATACTGATAATTCATTGTTACCAGCTAAATTCGTTCAGGAGCTTGAGCTGGATGGAACTGGCGGATTGTGGATAGGTACACAAAATGGAGTTGCATATGTGGACAAGGATGATAACTGGACTGTTTATGATGAAGACGACGGATTGTTGCCATATTCCGTAGATGCCCTTGAACCAGATGGACAGGGCGGAGTATGGGTAGGCTTCTATCCAAATGTGGTTGTTGAAGGTGAAAGCACAAAATATATAGGAGCATATCAGCATATTAAATCCGATGGAACAATAGATACCTATGAAGGCTTTGATAGTTCGAACTTTAATGTAAACTGGGTAAGAAGCATATCTATGGATGAAAAAGGCGGAGTATGGATTGTAAGGTCAGGAAATGCTGAAGGATTTGGACATGGAGAAGTAGATTATATACTAAATAGCGAAAGAAAAGTATATAAGGCAGAGGATTTGTATCCATCAATTGGAGAGGATGACGATATAAGATTTGTACTAGCTGAAGGAGACAATATCTATGTAGCAACTACATCCAGTGGCCTTGTCAAACTAGAGGGAATTGGAAATGTAGTAGAAGTAATAAATGGTTCAAACAAGCTGCCATCAAAGAAATGGAACAATGTATATTTCTTGGACTATGACAATGGCAATCTATTTATAGGAACCAATGGTGGAGCAGCAATTTATACAGAGGCTGTCACTTTTAATGATATTGAGTCAAGTCCATATAGAGCTGATATTGAAAATATGGCTACTATGGGGTATGTAAGCGGAAGCAGCAACAGATTTAGACCTGATGATAATATTACAAGAGCAGAATTTGTCACTATGGTAGTGAGAGTATTGGGCTACGATATAGAAGAAGTAAGCACTTCTCCATTTAAAGATGTAAAGGCTGGAGATTGGTATGCTGAATACCTGACAGCTGCTAAAGAAAATGGAGTTGTTGTTGGATATGATGATGGTACATTTAAGCCTAATAAAGCAATTAGCAGAATGGAAGTGCTGGCTGTATTAAGCAATATTTCTGATGGAAATATTGAAGAGCTAGAAGAAAAAATACTTGTAAATAGCCTAAAAGAAGTTACTAGAGGAGAAGCTGCAGCTATACTATTGGAGTTTCTCAAAAATTAAAATAATAGTAGGGTTATAGACTGTGTAGTATTTCCACACAGTCTTCCCTTATTATCTATTTAGGAGGTTATTATGAAGAGATTTAAAGCTTTTAGTGTATTACTTATTTTTATATTAGCTTTATCCCTGGCCTTGTCCGGATGTGGCAAGGATAAAGATACTTCTAAAGCTAATGAAGAGACTACTAAAATAGACCAAAATGATGATGAAGAAGTATCAAAGGAAGATATAAGCGATGAAACAGAAGCTGATAACCATGAAGGGGATTCTGAAGACTTAGTAGAAGGTACAAAGGAGAACTCTGAAGGAGAAGGCACATCATCCTCCGAAGTAGAATCAGGAACTGATAAAGAAACACCACAGAAGGAAGCAGATGTGAAAGAGGAGCCTGATAAAGAGGATAAAACAGATGAGGAAGGTATAAATATCCTTAAAGTAGAAGGTAAGGTTGGAAACCCACTGGCTCTAACATTAGATGACTTAAAGGCTATGGAAGACATAATATTTGAAGGCGATTTCTATTCCTTAAACAATTTTGGAACTACTCAACATACCAAGTTTAAAGGTATAAAACTGTGGGGGCTTCTTGAAAAGGCACAAATAGCATCTGATGCTGCTAAGGTTAGAATTGTTGCAACAGATGGTTACGAAATGGAGTTTACAGTTGATGAGACAAAAAGACAGGACTACATAGATGAAACAAATCCAGATGTAAAGTTGCCAATGATTATAGCTTGGGAGGAAAATGGAGAGGAATACGATATTGAAGAAGGACCACCATATAAGCTTGTAATAGGACAGAAGGAGCCAGGGGATATTAATAAGCCTCAATGGGTTTCAAATATTGACTGTATAATCGTTGAGTAGGTGAATGATATTATGAAGAATAGAAAATTTTATATTATATTTTTAGTTGTGATTATTGTAGTTGTTGCATTTCTATTTATTTCGAACAATTCCTTATCAGAGGAGGAAATGGCAGTTGGGTCCTTTTATCCTGGCTCTAAGGATATTGAGCTTATAAAGGACATTTCTGATAATATGTATGTTTCTCTTAACTTTCCTGCTGTTAAGAGGGCTTATGAGATTGATGGTAAGGTGAAAGCCTTTGTGTCAAGCTGTGTAGGCTATAACGGTCCTATTAATGTATTGGTAGCCATTGACAGTGATAGTGATGAGCTAATAGGAATACAGATACTTAGGCATGAGGAAACTCCAGATTATGCAGAGCATATTGAAAAGGACTGGTTTTTAGAGAGGTTTATGAATATTGATGTGGACAAGTATTTAAACCTGGTAGTGCTGGAAAAGGAAGATCCACATGACATAATCCAGGTTACAGGAGCTACCATAAGCTCCCAAGCAGTAGTTAATGCAGTAAATGCAGCCATTGGAGCCTATCAATACTTAAACAATGGAGTGGAAATGGCAAGTGTACCAGATGTAGTACCTCAGGAGATGTGGGCAAAGGAGACTAACAGCTTTGCTATAAACTGGGATGATGGTTCCATGAGAATAGATGTAGAGAAGATTAAAGAATATGAGCAGGTTGAAATGGATGTAGTACTTATAAATACAACAGGTACAGAAACGGAAATGAGAGTAAAGGGACCAACCCTAAGGGATATACTTGAAACAGAGGGATTGGATTTAAGTGATTATGCAGGTATTGGTGTTACAGGAAGGGACGGATATTATACGCTTATTGATAAGGAAAAGCTGGAGTCGGGAGATGTAATACTAGCCTGGGAAGTAGATGGAAAGCCCATAAAGGATGAGGAAAAGCCTGTTAGGCTGGTAGTACCAAAGGAGTTGGGACCTTATTGGGTGAAGATGGTAGCAAATATAGACCTTTATAGTGAAATATCTCCAAAGGATATAGATAAGGTTCACATATTTGAACCATTAACAGAGGATATTGAACCCTATTATTATGAGTATTATGGCAGCAAGGATAAATCCATAGAAGTAGGGAAGATTTTAAGGAAATTTGATGTAGTAGATGAAAAGGGCTTTTTCACTATGGCTGCTGTGGATGGACTTATAAAGAATGAGACTATTTCATTAGTAAGGCAAAGGTACTTTATAAAGGTTGAAGGAGATAATGCACCTATGAATATATCTCCTAATTTCAAACTGGGAATGAATGTAAAGAACATGACCCATTTCTCAACTACAAAGGATGCTGTCATATTCCCTGAAAAAATGAAAGAAGTAGTAAGGACTAAGGAAATAGGCGGAAAAGAAGGAATGCTTCTTGAGGATGTGCTTTTAACAGCGGGCATGAGATGGAATGATGAAAACTCATTTGTTGCTGTTAGCACTGATGAAAGCAAGATAGAATTAACATCGGATGAAATTCTTCAATGTTATTTAGTTCAAAATGGGAAAAGTGTAGCTCTTTACAATGAAAATGAGGAAATATTAAGTAATTTATTAAGGATTGAGAAAAGATGAGGTTAAAAAATCGAAGTATAGTTCAGATAGCTATTACTGTAGCAGTAATAGCTATTATGATGGTATATTATCTTTATATAAATGAATATATTGACTTCAAACTATTGTCCATAGGGGATGTGAACCCCTATGGAGGATGGAGTGCATTAAAATCAGCTTTAACAGATGTATCCTATAGGTATAGAGGTATATCCAACTCAATAGCCTTGACTATAGCCATAACCATTTCTGCATTTCTCATGGGTAGATTCTTTTGTGGATACATATGTCCTATAGGGGCCCTGCAGGACTTTTTTAAGCATATAGGAAACAAGCTTCACATTAGGGAAAAAAAGCTAAAAACATGGAAATACTTTTCTCCTGAAATGATAAAGTATTTTATATTGGTTCTGGTAATTGTATTGAGCATTTTAGGTCTTGGGAACATTGTATCTCCCTATTCTCCATGGGTGGCTTACTTAAATCTGTTCCTAGGGTTTAATATTAAAATAGGATTTGCAGTGTTGATGTCGATATCCGTAGTTTCGCTATTTGTAAGAAGAATCTTCTGTAGAGTATTTTGCCCTCTTGGAGCCTTTCAAGCTCTTTTATCAGCTATTGGACCATCAAGATTGGAAAGAGGGCAAAACTGCAATGGATGTACCCATTGCTTGAAAAACTGCCCTGTTCATATTGATAGGCCAAAGGGCAATGAAATATCCCCTGAATGTATTAGGTGTATGGAGTGTGTTAATACCAATTGTATAAAGGGAACTGAAGGATACAGTCTAAAGTTTGGAAATAAGAGGATGAACAATAAGTCTTATGTAAATGCAGCACTGGTTATTGTAATTGCTGTATTTATACTCTTTCCACTTATAGGTTCCAGGGCAAGCAATGAGGCTTTTGTACAGATTGAAGGATTAAAGGATGGCCTATATACTGGAACAGGCATAGGATTTGGTGGCAGTATAAATGTAGAGGTATTAATTGAGGATAGCAGAATAAAGGATATAAATGTGCTATCCCATTCTGAGACTACAGGATATTATGAGGAAGTATTTAGAACCCTATCCAAGGAAATAGTAGAAAAGCAAAATCCAAATATAGATGCCATAAGCGGTGCTACAACTACAAGTAGGGGATTTTTAAATGCAGTTAAACGTGGTATAAGTCAAGCTTTAGAAGGGAAATAAGGTGGTTAATATGAGTATAAAAAAAGCTGTTCCAATAGCAGTAATAATTGTTCTCTTATTGGTATTCCTGCTAACAAGAGAAGAAGAAGTAACCTTAAGGATTGTAAATGGAGAGAATGTTCAAATTGTCGAAGGAGAATATATATACTCCTTTGAAGATTCAGTTACTTTTCCTGCTGTAATAAGAAGCAGCGGTGAAAAGCCTGTTGAAACTGAATATAAGGGAATTGAGCTTGTAAAGCTTTTTTCAGCCTTAGGTATTGATATTTCTGACGCTGAAAAGATAACCTTCAATGCATCAGATGGGTATAGGGTAATACTGAAGATCGATGAAATTAACGAGCCAAATAATGTCTATCTGACCTATGAAAGGGATAGGCAGCTTATGAAGTCCAAGAAAAGAGGAGGCGATGGGCCTATAAGGCTGGTAATAAGGCGTGATCCATTTAGTGAGAGATGGATAAAACATGTGGAGGAAATAATAATTGAATAACAGATTTTTATAGGGGGTTTAATACCCCTTATTTTTTTGTACCAATACTGGTATAATAACTGGGAAGGAGTGAGAATATGGCTAGAAAAAAGAAGGTAATTGAAACATTAATAATAGATAATATGTTTCCAAACAAATCAGTGGCAAATTATGAGGATAAAACAGTTATATTCAAAGGAGGAATAAAGGGACAAAAGGTTAAAGTCCTTTTAGACAGAAAAAAAGGGGGGTATATTGAAGGAAAACTATTGGAGGTATTGGAAAGATCTCCTTTGGAAAAAAATCTATCCTGTAATTATGAAGACGATTGTGGAGGATGTACATATCAGACCTTGCTATATGAAGATGAGCTGGAGCTTAAGAAGGAACTGGTTTTGGACTTGTTTAGGAAAGAAAATATAGAGGACTTTAACTTTTTAGGAATAGAGAGAAGCCCAAATGTAGAAGGATATAGGAATAAAATGGAATATACCTTTGGGGATTCAGAAAAAGGAGGCCCTTTAGTACTAGGCTTAAATAAAAGAGGAAGGTTTTACGAGGTAGTAGATAGCGATGCCTGCAATATTGCAGATGAAGACTTTACTGCAATAAGGAGAAAAACCATGGAGTATTTTAGAAGAATGAATACTCCTTATTATAACAAGAGGAATCATGAGGGAGTTTTAAGGCATTTAGTCATCAGAAAAGCCTTGTCTACAGGAGAGATTTTAATTAATTTGGTAACTACAAGTCAGGAAGCTATAGATACAGATGGATTTGTAAAGGAGCTATTAGGACTTAAAGGTCTTAAGGGAAGGATTACTGGGATACTTCATACCATAAACGATGGATTAGGTGATATTGTAAAAGCAGATAAGATAAGCCTTTTATATGGTAAAAATTACATTACTGAGGAAATTTTAGGATTAAAGTTTAATATATCTCCTTTTTCCTTTTTCCAGACAAATACCTTTGGAGCAGAAAGATTGTATTCAATTGCAAGGGAATTTGCTGGTGATATTGATGATAAGATAGTGTTTGATTTGTATTCAGGTACAGGGACCATTGCTCAAATTATGGCTACAGTTGCAAAAAAGGTAGTTGCTATAGAGATAGTAGAGGAGGCAGTGGAAAAAGCTCGTGAAAATGCAGAATTGAATGGACTAAACAATATTGAATTCATAGCAGGAGATGTTTTAAAGGAAGTTGATAATTTAAAGGAAAAACCTGATATTGTAATAATTGATCCACCAAGAGATGGCATACATCCAAAGGCAATAAACAAGATTATAGATTTTAATCCTGACAATTTTGTATATGTAAGCTGCAATCCAGTAACATTGGTAAGAGATTTAAAGGTATTTATGGAAAGGGGATACAAGATAGAAAAGGTAAAACTTATGGATATGTTTCCAAGAACCGTTCACGTTGAGACGGTAGCATTGATGTCAAGGGTGAAAGAGTAAGTGTAGTAAAAAGCCTGTAAACAAAGAGGTTTAGAGGTTTTACCGTAAGATTTGGATGAGTAAAAATCGTGAAAATATGTGTTCGTGAGAACAAGTCCAAAGCGTGATTTTGAACGTGACGGAGCGATTTAGATGTCATAGTCTGGCGTGTGGTCAGGTAGATAATAGAAAGGCAGGAATAGGTGAAATTCCTCTTTATTGGTGCCTTAGTATTTATGGGGGAAGCATTTCGGGCTTAATGTACTTCTTGATGAATCAAACAAGTGGGTTTTTGATTGGGGAAATAAGAATTATGCCTATCATATGGAATACTAGAAATTTCGAGCAAAGCTGGTGGCCAGCAGCGGCCTTTTATATACACCTTGTTATGCATTTGGCCAAATTAAACATCATGTACCATAACACAATAAATATATGAAACAGAGATATGGGCATTTGATGAATGTAGAAAATGCCTGCCTAAAGCAACAAACTGCTATATAAGTGGAATACCGAATTATTGGTACTTGTCCTGGTCAAGGGAAATTGTGACACCAGTGTTTAAAAGCATTAAGCAACTCGCTTCATAGTCGGTGGCAGTCCGCCGTTAAAGGAATGAGGTCGGACGTTAGGAGTAAGATACCGATTATTTTATATATGAGATTTATAGGAGGAAATAACACTATGTTAAAAACTAGTAAACAAAATGAATATGGTATCATATATTCAATGTGGAAAATTATTAGATTGTTGATTATTAGCAGCATTGTTATTATTGGACTCAATATAATTCCGTTTATATTATTCGGGAAATTAGTATCGAGTTTTACCAATTATTCAATTGCTCTTGGAGTAGTTTGTGGGACAATAATTTGTGTTAGGGTTATTGAAAAGAAAGAACTTGCTGAAATTGGTTTTGTATTTAGAAAAATTGATATAGTTTATTTTATTACTGGTATTTTTATTGCAATCGTCCTTAATGCGATGATTATAAGTATTGCATCAGTGCAGACAGGCATTAATTTGTTTCCAAAACTATTGATTAAGTTTTCGCAATCTGAAAGAAACGTTTTTGCTTTTATGGCAATTCCTTTAATAGAAGAATTAATTTATAGAGGGTACATTTTAAATAATACATTCCCCAAATTAAAATTCATACATAGAAGCATACTTTCAGCTCTTTTATTTTCAATACCACATTGGAATAATGCTGAAAATCTTTCATTTGGACTTTTTATATTTACATTTATTTTTTGTACATTTATATTTGGGATGTTTTTTAATTTGATTGTATTCACTACTAAAAGTATTTGGTGTGGATTTGGATTTCATTGGAGTTATAATTTTTTAGTAGCAACTTTATTTATGAACACTTCAAACTATAATTTAACGGTAATTACGACATCGGTTTTTTTAGTAATTGGATTATTTATGCTTATGAAAACCAAACATATAAGTGAAATAAAAACATAATACTTTTTTGCATCAGTTTTACATATTACAAACTAACAATCGAATGATATAGTTTATTTTGAAAAACTGAAGCTTTTGTGGACAAGTATGGTGCCAACAGAATATAATGCCGGGAGTTGCCAAATACATTGATAATAGGTCTATAGAGATGTATATATGAATATTGCCTCCAGTAAAACAGGTTCTTCTCGTAGAGAGTTTGCAAGGATGCTGGAAGATTGTAAATCCCATAAATTAGGAATTATACTCACCTAAGAGTATTGGTAGATTTGGTAGAGATCCAGTTGATACACTTGATGCCTTGAATCAATTAAAGACATTAGGTATTCGCGTCATATTTGAAAAGGAAAAATGGATACTGCTGATACAGATAGTGACCTCATGATTTCTATCATCGAAGCTATAGCACAAGCTGAAAACGAATCTAGAAGCGATAATATCAAATGGGGTATTAAACAAAGAGCAGCACAAGGGACTTCAAAGCTTTATAATCGCAAATGCTATGGGTACAAAAATGATGTTAATGGCAGCCTAATCATAGATGAAGAAGAGACTAAAAATGTTAAGCTAATATTTGATTTATATCTGCAAGGAAAAAATATTATAGGCATTGTGAAAGAACTTGAACGGTTGGAGATTAAGTCGCCTACTGGAAAGGCTACATGCCCTAAAAGAACAATTGACGTAATGCTCAGTAACGAAAAGTATATGGGCAATGTGAGGTTATTGGATAACGGAAAGCATAGCGCATGTTATTTAGCTGAAGACAATAATCCGGCAATAATCTCTAAGGAAACATTTCGAGCGGTACAACTTAAAAAACAGCGCAGAAGCAATGTGACAAAGGGCGAAAATGGAAATAAGAGGAAAAGCAAAAAATACGATTCAAAAAAGTAAAAAACTTGATTTTTAATTGGGATATGTCGAATTTGTAGAAAAATGTCCTTCTTAAATAAAAATATAATGGAGGTATAATAATGTGGTTAATATTAGGACTTATTGCTATAGTAGCAACTTTTATAAATCTTTATATGTATATAACAGGAAAAGATTATAAACTAGCTATGACAATGGGATTATCATTTACAGCGTTGACACTCTGTACAGAATATAGCATTGTATCTAATTGGGTAAAAGGTGAAGATTGGTCGGCTTTATTAGATGTTATACCTGCTATGGAAAAGGTATTATGGCTTCTGACGGTAGTTTCTATTTTATTAAATATAACACCTATATTTTTAGAACTAAAAAATAAAAAATAATTACTTAGTGTTACATCTTTACAAAATACGAATTATAGGGTGCCAAGAGGGCTCCTCAAAAAAATGAGTATATATGATATGAGCATTTGGCTCTATGGGAACAAAAAACATAGTTCAAAAAAGAGGCAGAAATTTGAAAATAGCCTAATCGAAAATTATTAATTGGGAAGTTGGAATGGACACGTCAAACCTTGTTAAATACAGTATTTCTACTGTTTTTTCAAAAAAGTGAAACAGCCTAACAATTTCACGTTGAGACGGTAGTATTGATGTCAAGGGTGAAAAAGTAGGACTGCTCCAAGTACTGATAAATAAAGGGTTTCCCGATGTTAAAAGAATTACTGCTTATTGGGGCAGTGCCTTTTAACCTCGGAACCCTTTATTTTTATTGATTGAGGGAACAGCACGACAGTAAAAAGAAGTTTCATGTTACAGAGGCAGATTATATGGTCGTGTCAAGAAAATTTCGCAAAATCCATCTATGCCGTCAGTTTGCCAGTAGCTAGCTGGCAGAATATTGTTGCATCAGTTCCATCTGGAATAGGTGCTCCATGTTGAGATAACGCTTTGTTCCCCATGCAGAAGCTGCCACATAACGAAGTCGTGCACAGACCAGCATCAAAGCACTATTGCCATCCGGGAAAGC
>ENA-OWOZ01002556-OWOZ01002556.1-bioreactor-metagenome-genome-assembly--contig:-NODE-2556-length-13465-cov-41.602928_pt1 | contig 13465 bp, 10 predicted proteins | sample MGYA00238140_ERZ651804 | MGnify/ENA primary metagenome ERZ651804 (study PRJEB26910, sample SAMN07631232) | bioreactor metagenome | isolation source: Switchgrass digestor | place: USA: Dartmouth... | reverse complement strand
TAAACCTTGAACCTGAAGGTGAGCCTGTTGGAAACCGGCTCCGTGTTTTCGGCGCTGTAAGCCGCAGGGGCCTCGACTATCTCCAGTACAGGCCTGGGGTTCATGCCCTTCTGAGTGTCCGCGTACAGGTTGTACAGGTTGTTAATCACATTTTCATTATATTCCTTTTTCTTGTCATTATTGTTTTTGTTGTTAGTTACAACGATGACGTTCCTGTATGCCGAATCATTTATGTATTTCGAAAACTGCTGCTTCAGTATCGTCTCCTTGCCCAGGGGGTCGCTGTTTTTATTGAAAATATCTTCATGGAATATGCACAGCTGGCCCGACTCTATGAACTCTTTGAGCTTTCCTGCGCACAATAAGGTGATGTCGCTCCCGTAGCTGTATTCGTTTACATTGTTCCTGGTATAGTTTCCGCCGTTGAAATATACGACGTCATACCTGCCGTTGATCTCGTCCTTCAGCGAGATCAGCCGGTTTATGGACATGGTGGTCACTTCGAACCTTGGGTCTTTCCCCAGCCGGTAGACGACGTCCATATTGCTTACATTTTCTTTTTCATTGTTGATGTCGTGCGGGTAGATCTCAAGCACACGTATCTTGTCGCGTACGAGCCTCTCCACCTGTCCCGTGCCGGGTTCGTCCGTTGGCGCAGGTGTGGGCTGTGGCTCGGGTTCGTTGTCCCTGAACATTATATTGAAAGTCTTGGTCACAATCCCGGAATTCCTGTTATTGTTATACGTGTAGTAGAATTTCACGCTTATGCTTACACTGTGTTGGCTGCGGGAAGTGTGATTTACAGCTTTTCCTGCAAGTTTCACGACCGCATCGCCACTGCTGTTTTTTGTCACGCTCAGGCTCAGGCCCTGCGGAAGCTGCCCGGTTACTTCATGCTTGTTGTACTGATGGTCATGATACAGGATGCCGACCCTGGTCCTTCCCAGATCCACCGTGATCTGATCCGTGAAAGAGCCGTCGTTCGCTTCCGATTCGGTGAACGTATAGTCCGGCTTTTGCAGCGGCGGCGCTGCGAACGCGCCTGCCGGCGCCAAAATCGTCATTATCATGACCAAAGATGTGACTATCGCTGTTGTCCTTTTTGATTTTGTCTTCATAAGGCCTCCCTCCATTACAACCGACCATCCTTGTTTTCGCGAAATGGTCCCCTTAGTTGCCTGTCAGTCCAACCTGGGTGTCTCTTTCCACGCGGCGATCCTGTACCGTTTTACCTGGATGCGTTTGCCGCTGGTGGTCGAATATTCCTCTATATCAAACAGTTTCTGTCCCATTTGCCCTCGGCTGAAGAATTCCCTGAGCTTTACGCTGTTTCTGAGTTTTCGGCGGATAACGCTTTCGTCATACCTGATCGTGACGTCGCCTTCTATCGTGACATCGCCTTCACATATTATTGCTCCCCTGAATTCGCCGTTGCCGGTTATCTTCAGGTTGCCCGTGCAATAAACAATCCCTTCCATTGTCCCGTCAATGATCAGTGAATCTCTGCCCGGGCTGCCGTTGAGATAGATGATTTCCGAACTGTTCATGCTTCCCAGCATGCCAGTGTTGACCAGTGTATCGAACCTGATCGGTTCGGCGGAAGAATCATAATCCTCAACGTACCTGCCGAGCATTTTGGTCTTGGACATATGGAGCCTGAAAAGTGTTTCGCTGTTCGTCAGGTTCCTGTATGCTATCCAGTTTTCGCTCGCATTGGTCAGTGCCACCGAACCTGTACCATACCTTTCAGGCTCGTGTGTATACACAGTAGCATTGCCTGAACCGCCGCCGGTTTCCTTTTCGATCAGTGCCACGCCGGCCACGTAACCCGTCGGCTCCGTAAGGTCAGTCCTGATGTTGGTGTAAACTCCGGTGCCAAGATCGTCTATGAAACGGATAACCGCTTTGGTCTGCTCGTTCACGTCGGCCTCAATCAGCGCAAACTCATCGCCGTCCTGATTGTAATAGATGTGGCCGGAAGGATCCATGTAAGCGTTTATTATCGCCACGGGGTTTTCGGTCCTGGACGTGACGCTTTCGACCGACTTGTAATACTTATCGCTCCGGCTGGCCGGGTCAGGGCCGTCGAAGAAGTTGTAGAAGGCAACGCCCGGGACGACGAAGTTGCAGTTGAGCCTGATGATGCTGTTCCGCAACCCGGCTGCTGTAAACGGGAAGTTGTTTATCACCGAACTGCTGATGTTTGGGTCATCTTCCGACGATTCGTCATTCAGCCCGATATATGAATAATCCGTAACGGTTTTGCCTTCGGCTTCCCTGGTCCAGCCGATCCTTATGGCCGACCGCTCCCCGTCCATCTGTATGTCGTCCATCGTCCAGAGATTTCCGTCTACTGCCAGTTCTGCTCCGGCCACGCCTTCGGAGACCTGCAGGCTGTCGCAGTATACATTTCCCTGGTCTACGCTGTCTTTGAAGACAAACGGTATGTTGAGCGTTCCTCCCGGCTGGTTGGCAGTGTACGTCGGATCCAGTTCGTACAGCATGTGGTACTGGTGCAGGAAGTCGCCGGCGCTCCTGTCGAAGCTGGCGATCTGGCTTCCAGACCGTCCTTTGTCGGCAAGGATAGTCTCCGCTTCATAGTCGTCAGTGTATATAAGCTTTTTGAAATTATACTGGACCGAGATACCTGCCGGCCGAGTCTCTTTTGTCCAGACCCTCAGCTTTCCCCCGTTACCGGCCGCCTGCAGGTTACCGGCGGTGTACACGTTTCCGTAAATGTCCACGGTCGTGTCCCTGTGAACGGATACATCGGACGAACCAGACGCATACACATCGCCCATGATTCTTATCGTATGCCCGCCCGCCGATCTGCCGAAGCTGATGCCGCCCCGGACAGTCAGCGCGTTTGCCCAGACCGGGTTCCCGTAAACCGGGGTATATATTGTTTTTTCTATTATATCATATTCTGGCAACACAACTTCCAGTTTGACGCGTACTTCCCTGTTTTCAACGTTTTCATCCCTGGCAAGTATGTACAAAGCGATGGCGCCGTTGGTCGGCTTTAACTCGTTGTTCCAGAAATCCCTGACCTCGTCCTCCGGAACGTCAGGGATGACGGCAAACCTGTAAGTGCACCTGTCCGCATCGATTTCTATCCTGTTGTCGTAATTCTCTTCTGATCTGTTTCGATGGCCAATGACTATACGCTCGTTTCCGAGCCGGAAGTCTGGGTCATTGCTGTGCATGTATTCAAGTCTTCTTGCCACAAGGTGGAAATATATTCTCTCGAAAAGTTCACTTGCATACTGCGTCAAATCTGCCCTGTATGCATTGGCTGCATCGGTTTCGGGTCTGCCGGTGTTCGCATAATTTTCTGATATCTGTTCAATGGTTTTTCCCATAAAGGAGCCGGCCTCTATGCAACTCTCGTAATCAAGCACGGTGTATTCATGCCATCCCGTACCGTCATTGTACGTCCATATTTCGGTGTAGTATCTGTTGAAAAATTCATGGGCAGTAATCGTAGGTGCGTAATAGGGATTGCTCAAATGCGCTCTCATGTCATCATATCCGACCCTGTCCAGCCTGTTCATCACATATGTTCTCGCGTCCTTCTCGGCCGGTATGAGTACTTCTTCTTCAATCTTCTGAACAAGTTTTTCAGCCATCGTATCAAGGGTGTAGTACTCCTCAGACCAGGCCAGGGTCCTCCCGCCCATTCTTACATTCATGGCGCTTGCCAGCAACGACACGGTGCCTAGCGCTGTCAGTACGAGGATCACGCTTATTGTTATTATGGCCGCATTGCCTTTCTCGCTTTGAAGTTTTAGGGATAATGCCTCAAAGAAGCATCTTTTCTTCATTTCACTTTCACCCTGCCATCAATTGCTGACCATGGAAGTTTCTACTGTGGTCCGGGCTATAATGCGCCCGCTGTTCTTTTCCTTAACACTGATGTCAGCGATGTACCTGGTTATTTTCAATTCCTTCGTGCTTATGTTGTTCGAAGTGGCAACTCCTTTTAAAACTTTTACTGTAACTTCCGCCTCATCACTGTCGCAGATGTATATGTCTGCGATTGCTTCATATTCATCGCCATCCTTGGTCAGGCTGCCGGCTTCGTTTATCACCGTGATCTCCGTATTGGCGTCAATGCCGCTGCAATCCAGGTGTATGGGTATCATGGCTGTTCTTGCCGCGGCCACCGACGCATCGCTGTACATTATTTTGTCCTGGAGGATCTCATAGCTGTTCGGCTCGATGACCAGCCTGCATCCTGACTCACCCACTTTTTCGAGCCTGACCGTTGTGCCGCTGCTGACTGTTACCGCACCTGGCCTGCCAGACAGGCTGACCGCCGATTCGGGATAGTAGCTGACCGGTATGGGATCAAGTTCTGTTTTCGTGACAATGATTTCGAGAAAGTATTCTGCCTTGCTCTCGTCATCGGTCTCTGCCCAGTGACGGTCATAATACTTCGTGTATATGATCTCGCCAAACTCACCGGTCGAAGGTTCGAAGCCGCCTAAATATGCGCTTTCACCTCGGTCTGAAAGATCCAGGGGATCAGGCCCGACCGGGTTTGCCCGGAATTCCTCGCTGGCTTCCACGCAGAGCGATCTCGCCTTGTCGAGTACGCCGGCCGCCGCGTTGGTCTTCGTCGATACCGTGAACATCTCGAGCAGCGTTATGGAAACGATGGAAAGCACAATGATAGCGAATATGACTTCGATCAGCGCGAAGCCACCATTCTGCATCGCCTTTGCTCTTAACTTTTTCATCAGCCCGTTCCGGGCTGCTTTCCTGGTGTCGTTTCCAATCATCGTACCACCTGCTCTGATGTTCCTGTGTCAGGTCATCCTTTGCTTCGTACCACGATCACGTTCCCGACCGTTCTTCCGGTCATGAACCTCGGGTTGGACGGGTCGTCGCCGTTAACCGTTATTTCGAACGGCACGCCGGTGTTGTTGGTTATGTCGAGCACCAGGCCAACCCTGTCCTCATCCGATCTTCTCGGCTGCACGAGCACTTCCATCCTTATCTTCCCGTCCTTTATCTCCGTCGGGGTATCGCCGACGATGTCGTAGGCGCCGAGCTTATAGCTGAACGTATACTTGCCGTCCGCCCCGTCGAGGGTCATCTGTGCGGTCACTGTCTCGTTCCTGTCCTCGATGGCCTCGGAGCCTGCGTTGTAGTAGTTCATCATGAATACCTTTGCCGAATTATTGAGATAGCTGTTGAGCGTTATGTAAAAGTCGGGCCTGGGCGCAGGCTTGAGCGCTTCGGACCGCGCCTGCCCGGAAGTCGAATACCCGGTATACTCGTCAAAGAGGCTTGCCTTCCCGGATTCTGATTCCGGCGTCATGACGAAGGGTTTGCGGCCTTCGTATTCGTCCCAGTAGCTCGGGAACGACAGTGTCATCACGCCGTTGAGAGTGCCGTCGTCGTTTTTCTGCAGCGTGATCGACTTCAGGGATCCTTTCCTTGAGTTGGTTTCCACGTTGGAAAGGAAGTCATATACCTGTCGGTAGTCTCCCATGAAGTTGATGGTCACCTGCTGTTCTACGAGTACGGGCACGGGTGCGGTGAAGGGAGCTTTATCTTCCGTGCCGCCGGCAGGCACCACGGAAAGCGGCAGTTCTCCGGCGTTGACGAAAGAAATGGATTTGATGCTGAGGCCGCTCCTGTCCGAATAGTCTTTCAGGGAGAAGACCGCCTCCTCCTGCGACACGTACGGAGGCAGCTGCGCCTGTATCACGGCCAGTTTCCCCTCCGCATCCTTTATCTCTGCCTCGATCTCGTTCCGGCGGGCGTAATCCCTCTTGATGTCGTCGAGCGCCTGCTGCCTTTCCTCAAGGTCCCTGACGGCGGAAGCATACTTGTCATAGGCAGGCGCAAGGAGGTAGTTTATTAAAAAGTAACCTTCCATGGCCACCACCAGGAGTGCCAGCAGTATGAATTCGCGGGTTGTCAGGCCTCTCTGAGGCTTGAGGCGTATGTTCGAAAGGTCAACCTTCATTTTCAGCACCTGCCTTCTTCGGGATTATTTCAATGGTGAAGTTATAGTCGATGATGCTTCCGTCCTCGGCCTCCCTGCTGACTATGTTCGAAAGGACAGCCTTTTCGACCTTGCCGCTCTGCTTGAGGTTGTATACGAAGTCAGGCAGGTCAGTGAGATTTTTCGAGACGCCCGAAATGTTCACCTTTCCGTCCTCGGTCTGCGAGTATGAAACGGCAAATACTGATTCGGGCATTGCCGTGCTGACCAGGTCGAAAATCCATGTGCCCGGAATATCGTCCGAATTGTATTTCTCAAGCACGCTCTCAGCGCTTGCAAGAAGAGCAGTAGCCTGTCGGAGCCTGTTCTTTGTTTCATTTATCGATGAGTACTTGATTATTTCCTCCTGGACGCTCATCGTGTCGGCCGTCACCCCATACTGCCTGAGAACGAGGAAACCATATATGGCAAGCGACAGGAGGGCTACCGCGGCAATCAGTGCTGCCACTCTCGTCAGCTTTATCCTTCTCAGGGTCGCTTCCCTGATTTCCTTGAGCTTCGGCAGCAGGTTTATGTCCCGCTGGCCAACAGTCGGGGTCATCGTGGCGCCTATGGCTGCAGCGACCGACGAATTCAATTCAGAGGATTCAGAACGTTTCCGCTTAGTCTTTTTAAGCTCTACGAACTCAACGGGAAGCTCTGCAGCCTGGCTCAGATACTCGGCCAGGAGTGAATCCAGCCCACGGTTGGTGAAAAGGAATATACCTGATATCTTGCTTTCGTCACTGGTCGTGTTGTACCTGTAATAGTCGAGGATACTGCGTATCTGTCCAGCTACGGACGAGAACGCCACGTTTATGAAATTATCGATATCTTCCCTGCCGAGGTCGAAGATGTCGTACTTGTTGTTCTGCCTGGCCCTAACGGCCTGGTCCGGCGTGACGCCGACCCTGTTGACGATAAGGTTGTCATACCTGGCAATGCCGCTGGATATGTTCCTGCTGAGGATCAGTTTCCCATCTGAAATCAGCGAAACCTGCGACATTGTATAGCCGATATCGACGATGAGGAAAGTTTCATGTTTACGCTCAGGCGGAAGGTAATGGTGTACGACCTTTGCGAGGGCATTTGCGTTGAAGTCTATCCCCTTCAGCGGGATCAGGAGACCCCTGGCAACTTCCACGAAATCGTTCAGCACTTTGTTGGGACAGAATACGGCTGTGCCTTCGACAGGCATTCCCGGTTCGCTGTATATCCTGGTGCTGATGGTATGGGACTGGATTATGCCAGGGAAGGACTGCGACAGTTCGAATTCCACCGCCGGATCGATCTCACTGTCTTTCAGTGCCGGAAGTTTGACCTCCCTCGTTACAACACTGGCGGCATTGATGGTGAAATACAGTTCGGACGCCTTGAACTTCAGGTCGCGCAGTGCGCTCCTGATCCTGGCCGTCACTGTATCTACGTCACGGATCTCACCGTCTACCACGCCGTCGCTCGGTGTGTACACGGTAAGTGTCCTGATGACCTCATGCTTCCTTTTGCTTTTCTTTACCAGCGCTATCTTGATATACTTTGCGCCGATATCGATACCTATAATCTTTTTACTAAACATACTCGCCCCCTGAAATCGTGTTTTCCCAAACACAGTCCGTTTTTTCCGGTCAGCCTATTTTCCTGTCAGTCGGAGTATTTTGCCCTCAATACTATCGTTTCTTCGAACCTGCCTTTTTCTGTCGAATCATACTGTATCTCAATGGTGATGCACGTATTACCATTCGGAGCCGTGGCTGTGAATCCGATATTGCTCAGGCTGTCTGCTATGACGGTCCCGTCGGCCGGATCAACTGATCCGATGCCCGCTTCCCCTGTTACGATGGACATGAGCCTCATGTCCCCGCCCGGGCCTGTGTACCCGTAAATATACTCGTACTGCGGGTTCCCTTCGGAATCCTCCGATTCGATCCTAAGTAACTGCCTGCTCTCGGATGTCTCGACGCTTACTGCGTGCCTTTCGGTACCGGGGACCAGCATGTCATTCTGCCTGATTCTCGTGGTTATGTACGACATAGCGATCCTGGCTTCATTCTGCCTTTTGTAACTGTCATGCACGTACTCGTACTGCCTGCCGCCCGTAAAAAAAAGGGAGTAGTACATGGTCATCAGTATGCTCATGATGGCCATCGCTAATATCAACTCGATCAGTGTCAGGCCCGTTCTGTTTTTTACGAGGTTTTTGATTTTTTCGGCAACGAACCTCATTGCACTTTCCCTTCCATCACTTGCCAGGAGATTTTTGCGGGTCGGCCGTCATTAGGCTTTCGCATACCGTCATTTAGCCTTAACTTTAATCGATTTGATGGTCCATGTGCTCGTGTCCGGATCCCTGGTGCCTTCTGAAATCTCGTATTCGTACGTGCCGGAAGGATCCTCGATCAGCGCGCCGGTTATGTTTTTGAGATCATTTATCATCGCTGTCGCCTGCGGATCCGTAAAAGTCGTGCCGGTCAACCCTGATATCTCGTAATAGCTGCCTGTCAGCGCGTAGTGCTGCATCAGTGCCTTGTTCACCATGTACTCATGGTTTGTCCGGTACTGCTCCCGGCTCATTTCCATGTAGCCTGCGATCCTGGGGTATGCTGCAGCATATAGTATGGCAATTATCATCAGGACAACAAGCATCTCTGCCAGGGTGAAACCATCCCGGCTGCCTGCAATATTTTCAATGCCTGCACTTTTTACATGTCCATTCCGGATCTTCATACCTCAAGACCCCTTTCCGGCATACGGCTGCGTCCGCCGCGGCGGGCGCACCTGTATGCCCCGGCCGCCAACGCTGACGGCCGGTGTTGCACAAAAAACATTACGGTTACGAAGATCTAGGGGTTACAATTACATCAAGAGAACCTCTTCTTATTGTAACTTCAAAATAGCCGCTATCACTAGAGTGATTTACTCCGGTACCTATCAACTGTATTAAACCATCTTCTATATCGTCTTCATTTTGAGCTAAACCAGAAACGTTTTGAACATCAGTATTTGCGTAAATCTGGAACGAACCGTCACCAGTTCCAGAACCCAAACTGAGGTCTCCTTCTGTAATCATCGTCATCACCGCTGTTTCAATCGTCCTGGCAGTGGCAGTATCTGCTGCGCTCTCTGCTCTTTCCCTGAATCCTCCAAACCTCGGTACCAGGATAAGCGCCAGAACAGCTATGATAGCTATGACGATGATGAGTTCGATAAGCGAGAAACCTTTATTGCCCTTTGCCTTTTTGCACAATGCTTTAATCATTCAACATCCCTCCATTGAAATTTAAAAATTTTATGATTACCTGCTTTATTGAACGTGTTCCATAATGCTCACCATGGGCAGCATTACCGACAGGATTATCACACCTATCACCGCCGCCATGATGATTATCATCGCGGGCTCTATCAGCGACACCGTTTTTTCTATCGCTTCCTCCACCTCCTCATCGAAAAAGCCTGCTGTGCGGCTCAGCATCTCGTCCAGTTCGCCGGTGTTCTCACCCACTACTATCATATGGATGAGCAGCGGCGGGAAGATGCCAAGCCTTTTTATTGGCCCGGCGATGCCTTTACCTTCCTTTATCTCACTGGTTGCTTCAGCAAACCTCTTTTCCACCGCGCGGTTGCCGATCAGGTCCTTCATTATTTTCATAGCATTCACGATGGGAATTCCGCTTTTAAGGAGAATGCTCATACTGCGCGCGAACCTTGCTGTCACTGTCTTCAGGACCGTGTTTTTCACGATCGGAAGCCTCAGCTTAAGCCCGTCGAACCAAAGCCGCCCGTTATCGGTTCTGATGTAGTAGGAAAACAGTATAACTGCTATTATCACAACAGCTGCAAGCAGCAGTATGTTGTCAGCCATGAACCTGCTCACTGCCATCAGGAAGACCGTGATACCCGGCAGGGTGCCGCCCATACCGGAGAGCATGTCGGAGAACATCGGCAGCACTGCCACCATCAGCAGCGTGACGACCGCCACGGTCAGCACGGCGAGTATGGCCGGGTACGTCATAGCGCTCTTTACTTTTCTCCTGATTTTAAAGTCATGCTCATAGTAGTCAGCAAGCTGGTTCAGTATAGTGTCAAGGGTACCGCTGGCCTCGCCGACCCTTATCATGTTCTTCATGAATTCAGGGAACAGGTCGTCGTACGGAACTATCGCCTCCGACAGCATACGCCCTTTCTGCAGTTCGCTGTACACATCTTCCAGGATCTCTTTCATCCGTCTTTTGGATGCCTGGTCCTTCAGGATCCCGATCGCCTCGAGTATCGTGATGCCGGAGTTCAGGATCACGGCAAACTGCCTGCAGAATACGGCGATGTCCTTTGCATTGATCTTGCCGTACATGCCGGCCAGCGTGAATTCTCCGCCCTTTACGCTGGACTTCACGAGGAAGTAGCCCTTGCTCCTGAGCATCTGCTCCAGGGCGTCGAGTGATACAGTTTCGTATTCGCCGTCCAGCGTTTCTCCTTTCAGGTTTTTGGCCAGGTATCTGTAAACCGGCATTTTACCACCTCTTGCTTATCATCTGGAACAATATCTGCGGATCCGAAGCACGGATCATCGCTTCATCCTGTGAAATCACGCCGTCAAACACGAGCTTGGCAAGGTTTGCTTCCAGCGACTGCATCCCGCTGCTGGTTCCTGTCTGTATCATGCTGTTGATCTGATAGGGCTTGCCTTCCCTGATGAGGTTCCGAATGGCCGGCGTCGCTATCATGACTTCCACTGCCGCCACAACGCCTGATCCGTCACGTTTCGGTATCAGCTGCTGCGATATGACGCCCTCAAGCACCGTTGCCAATTGACCTTTCACCTGGTTCTGCTGTTCCGGCGGGAAGGAGTCGATGATCCTGTCTATGGTCTTGGCCGCTCCCACCGTATGCAGCGTCGAGAACACCAGGTGGCCTGTCTCGGCCGCCGTCAGCGCTATCGCGATCGTTTCCGGGTCCCTCATCTCGCCTACGAGTATTACGTCGGGGTCTTCCCTCAGTGCAGCCCTCAGCGCCGAAGCGAAGGATTTGGTATCTGCCCCCACTTCCCTCTGGTCCACCAGCCCGTTTTTATGCTTGTGAAGGTACTCTATCGGGTCCTCTATGGTGATGATGTGCGCCTTTCGCTGCTCGTTTATCAACCCTATCAGGCTGGCCAGCGTCGTCGACTTGCCGCTTCCGGTCGGGCCTGTGGCCAGCACCAGCCCTTTCGATTTCATCGCGAAAGATTTAATGACCGGAGGCAATCCCAGCGAGTCGAAGTCAGGTATGTCGAACGGGAGCATCCTGATAGCCAGCGAATACGTTCCGCGCTGCCTGTACGCGTTCACCCTGAACCTGCCGAGCCCCGGCTTCGAAAACGAAAAGTCCACTTCGCCGTTCTCCTCGAGGTAAGCCTTCTTATCGCCGTCCAGCATCGCTTCGATGAGGCTCCAGGAGACATCGGGAGTCACCACCGCCGTGTTTGGGATCTGTTCAAGCACCGAGTTGATCCTCAGGGTCGGCCTGGTCCCCACGTTTATATGCAGGTCCGAAGCCTTCATTTTGCATGTGTACTCCAGCAGTTGATCCAGGTCCTTTATGTTAATCCCTTGCATAGACTGTCCTCACCATCTCCTGTATAGATGTAACGCCATCGAGTACCAGGCGCCGGCAGCTTTCATACAGATCCACCATGCCCTGGCTGATCGACACTTCCCTGATCTCTTCGGCGCTGCCGCCGCGCGCGATGATGTTCCTGTGCTCCCTGCCCACCATCATGACCTCGTGTATCGCCGTCCTTCCCCTGTACCCGGAATTCTGGCATGCCGGGCAACCCACAGCCCTGTACAGCCGGACCGGCTTGTCCAGGTTCAGTATCATCATTTCGTTGCCTTCTGCCGTGTAGGGTTCCCTGCAGTTCGGGCAGAGCTTCCTTACCAGCCTCTGCGCAATTACCGCCACTATGGCGTCCGCAGCGAGGTACGGTTCAACTCCCATGTCCACGAGCCTTGTTATTGCACCCGGTGCGTCGTTGGTGTGGAGGGTCGACAATACGAGGTGGCCCGTGATAGCTGCCCTTACTGCGATCTGTGCCGTTTCTTCGTCCCTTATCTCGCCGATCATTATGATGTCGGGGTCCTGCCTTAGTATGCTCCTGAGGCCTGCGGCGAACGTAAGGCCCGCCTTCGGGTTGACCTGCACCTGGTTGATGCCGGGGAGCATATATTCTACCGGGTCCTCTATCGTAACGATGTTTTTGTCCGGCGTGTTGACTTCACTTAGCAACGAATAGAGCGTCGTCGTTTTGCCGCTTCCCGTGGGACCCGTGAGAAGCACTATGCCGTACGGCATCCTGATGATCCTGTCCATCATTTCGTTTTCGCGTTCGGTGAATCCGAGCTTGTCCCTGGTATAGTCGAATGTGGTCCTGTCCAGCACCCTGATGACTATTTTCTCTCCAAAGACCGTCGGCAGCGACGATACGCGGAAATCGTACGACCTGCCCTTTACTTCGAGTTCGATCCTGCCGTCCTGCGGCAGACGTTTTTCCGCTATGTTCATCCCTGCCATTATCTTGATCCTGGTCGAAACAGCGGAATAGAGGTTCTGAGGGATCCTGTTGCTCTCGAAAAGCACGCCGTCCACCCTGTACCGGACCGCCACGTGGTGTTCGAAAGGTTCTATGTGAATGTCACTTGCGTTGGTTGCGATTGCCTGGTTTATGATCGAATTTGTGAGCCTGACTGCCGGAGCCGCCTGTACGTCGTCACTCAGCTCCATCCCGGTTCTCTGCGATTCCTCCACGGAGGCCGTGAACTCTCTTTTCAGTTCCTCGATCGCCTGATCTGCATCCTGCTTGCTGTAGTAGATTTCAATGGCCTTTTCGATTTGCTTTTTGGTCGCCACCGCCGGCTGTATTTTTTTCTGGGTGATGAAGCAGATGTCGTCAATGGCGAACATGTTGAGCGGGTCGCTCATTGCCACTACGAGCTTGCCGTCGCGCATGAAGATGGGGATCGCGGTGTATTTCAGCGCGACTTCCTTCGGGATGCTCCGGGCTATGTCCTGTTCAACGAAGGTTTTCTCCAGGTCGATGCGCTCGAGCGAAAGCTGCTGTGCAAGTACGTCAGCGATCTCATCCTCGGTGAGGAGACCCTGGTCTATCAGCACTTCACCCAGCCTGCGTTTGGTTTTCCTTTGAGTTTCAAGGGCTCTGTTCAGTTGGGCGAGGGATATCTTGCCCGCCTCCAGCAGCATATCCCCAAGTCGTTTGCGTTCCCTCATGGTAACTCCTTTTCCTTTTCTTTATCTATATCAAAGGTGTAAGAGCCAGAGTTGTCTGCTGCAAATCGACTTTGTCATATCCCGTAGTTGTGTGATGTAAAAAACTATTGATTTGTCGCTTTTGTCTTTTGTGAAAAGATGTGCCTTTTGGAATTGCGGTAATGATGCGGAGGCAAAAAAGGCTGCCGGTTCTCACCAGCAGCCATCTGT
>ENA-OWOZ01002552-OWOZ01002552.1-bioreactor-metagenome-genome-assembly--contig:-NODE-2552-length-13472-cov-10.674580_pt1 | contig 13472 bp, 13 predicted proteins | sample MGYA00238140_ERZ651804 | MGnify/ENA primary metagenome ERZ651804 (study PRJEB26910, sample SAMN07631232) | bioreactor metagenome | isolation source: Switchgrass digestor | place: USA: Dartmouth... | reverse complement strand
CTAGAAGCGGTTATAAAGACTATATCCAGACTAGAAGGGGCTTATGCCTTGGGAATAATCCATAAGGATCATCCAGATATGCTAATTGCAGCAAGAAAGGATAGCCCTCTTGTAATTGGATTGGGAGAAGGAGAAAACTTCATTGCTTCTGACATACCAGCCATTCTAAACCACACAAGAAAAGTATACTTAATTGATAACAATGAGATGGCAGTGTTGACCAAAAATAGTGTGGATATAATGAAAACTGATGGCACTAAGGTAGATAAGGAAGTATATAACGTAGAATGGGATGTGGAAGCTGCTGAAAAAGGTGGATATGCTCATTTCATGTTAAAGGAAATACATGAACAGCCTAAGGCTATTAAGGATACCTTATCTCCAAGAGTTGATAAGGATGGAATGGTAAACATCAAAGATCTAAATCTAGATGAAGAATATATAAGGAAAATAAATAAAGTATACATGGTAGCATGCGGTACTGCTTATCATGCAGGGCTTATAGGAAAAGCATTAATAGAAAAGTATGCTAACATACCAGTTATAGCAGATATAGCTTCAGAATTTAGATATGCAAATCCATTTATTGATGAAAATACTTTAATGATAGTAGTAAGCCAGTCTGGTGAAACAGCAGATACACTAGCAGCATTGAGACTTGCTAAGGAGAAAAAAGCTAAAGTATTAGCTGTAACCAATGTAGTTGGCAGTTCCATAGCAAGGGAGTCAGACTACGTATTCTATACTTGGGCAGGACCAGAAATAGCTGTAGCTTCAACGAAAGCTTATACAACTCAAATAATAGGTCTAGCTTTAATAAGCATGGATATAGCACTAAAGAGAGGAACAATAGATGAGAAAAAGGTTAAGGAAATAGTTGAAGAAATTAAGAAACTATCAGATAAAGTTGACATGATATTGAAAAAAGAAGATGAAATAAAGAATATGGCAAGTGAGATCTACAACTCAGAAGACATATTCTACATTGGAAGAGGCCTAGATTATTATCTAGCCTTAGAAGGTTCCTTGAAGTTAAAGGAAATATCATATATCCACTCAGAAGCTATGGCAGCTGGAGAGTTAAAGCATGGAACATTGGCTTTAATAGATAAGAATATTCCAGTTATAGCAATTGCAACTCAAGACAATCTATATGACAAAATGTTGAGCAATATTAAGGAAGTAAAAGCAAGAGGAGCCCATGTAATTGGTGTTGCTAAGGAAAACAATAAGGAAATAGAAGAGATTGTAGATAAAGTAATATACATCCCAGAAGTAATGGATGAATTGGCTACTCCTCTAGCAGTAGTACCACTACAGATACTAGCATATTATGTGGCTCTAAATAGAGGTTGCGATATAGATAAACCAAGGAATTTAGCAAAGAGCGTAACGGTAGAATAGAAAAAGCTTGTCCCAAAATGCCGCAGTAAATGAGGATTTGTCTTTCATTTACCGCGGCATTTGTTTTTTAGGGTAGAAGGGGAATGAACTAGGCTAAAAGCAAGAGGGAAAAAACAGATGTTTTTATAGGTAGTATGTTGTAAAATAAAGGTATATGGTATAAATTTGCAGATTATTGTGAAACAAGATTGTCTATAGAGCAGGGGGTATAATATGATTGCAGTAGCTATTATTTGTACACTTATTGCTGGATTTATAGGTTATTCTTTAGAGCCAGTATCTTTTGCAGTAGCACTTCCAATTGCAGTTATGGGCGGCTTTATTCTGAAAGCAATCCGAGATAAGAAAAATTAAACATTACTAGGTTAATGAACAAAATGAAAAGGAGGGACTGGGTACGAAAAAATTATCTTTGTTGTTGGTTATCATTTCATTGATGATTTTTTCTTCTTGTACTACTAAGGAGTATGAAAATTTTCAAGAACTTAATAGCGGCTCAAAGTTACAGAGGGGTAATATAATTTATTCTTTTTATAGTCCATTGCCCAAAGATTCCCTTAGGGGTAAGCAAATAGGAATAGTTAATGGAGATAAAAAGCATAAAGTATTTGAGGTAAATGGCTTTTCCTCCGGTGAATGGATTATAGAATATTACGATGTGATAATGTCAGTTTATAATTTATATAAAGCAGATACAGTAACAGAAATTCCTGACGAGTTGAAATAAAACGACCATTTTTTAGGGTATATAGGCATAAGGTGTGAGGTTTATGAATGTAATAGTTAAATTTTAAGGAGGGGTTTATTGATTACGAAAGAAAAGTTAATAAAAGCTATTATTGAAGGAAGACGCGAATGTTATGTTAAAAAGAGCCCTACATATAATCCATATAAAAAATCCATTTTATATGACTGGGAATTTAAACTGGAGATAGATGATTTAATATTTACAGATTCCTATAGAGGGTTTAACCCTTACAGTGGAGTGGAATACGTATATGAAAAGGGCAACAGCCTCCCTGTTTGGTCTTGTGATTATGTGGGATATGTGAGTCAAAATAGCGATGTATCTTCAGAAGGAATATATAAGTTTCTAAAGGAGGCAAGAGGGAATCATTTAAACACTTGCGGCAATAACTTATTTTCAAATTACACCTATGTAAAAGGTGATTTTAAATACGAAACATATTTTCAAGGTGATGTACATTCACTGCTGCAAGTGGAAAACTTTTATTATAAAAACTCATTGGTGGCACAGCAAATAACAGCAGGAAGATTGAAATAAATAATCCCCACAGCAAAACAGAACTTATTCTGAATTTGCTGTGGGTTTTTTTATTCTTTACAAAAGTAAATACTATGATTATAATATACATATACCCCCTAGTGGTATATAATAATTTATAGGAGGTATACTATGGCAAATTACTATATTAAAACTAATAGGACCTTTACTACCATAAGAAAAAATGCTTGGATATTTACAGTACTAGTAGCCATTGGTGGACTATGGGAACCAAAACTAGGCTTATTAGTGATATTGATCATGTTAGGTTTAACTATCACTTCCTTTTTCACAGGGAGGTACTGGTGCGGGAATTTCTGCCCTCATGGTTCTCTATTTGACAGAATAGCAATGCCTATAAGCTTAAATAAAAAGATACCTAATTTTTTAAAATCAAAGTATATGATTATAGGATTTTTTATATTCTTTATGTTCAATTTCTCCAGAAGGATAATCAATGTAATAAAGCTGTGGGGAAGTCATGATTTTCTTGATAAGCTAGGATACGTGTTTGTTACAACTTACTTAATGGTTTTGATAGTTGGTGGATTAGTGGCAGTGTTAATTAATCCAAGAACTTGGTGTCAATTTTGCCCCATGGGAACAATACAGAAATTATCCAATAGATTAGGTAGGCTTACGGGAATTGTGGAAAAAACAGAAAAGAAAGTTACCATAGAAAACATAGACAAATGCTACGAATGTGGAAAATGTTCAAGGGTATGTCCATTCCAACTGACACCCTATTTACATTTTGGAGAGGACAATCAATTCCATGATATAAACTGTATAAAATGTGGCACATGTGTTGTAAATTGCCCTGCAAATATTCTGTCATTAAAGACTAAAGAAGAAGCAAACCAGTTAAAGAAAACCGTTGAAAAAATATCTACCCATGAGGTTTCATAAACCTCATGGGTATAGGATTATCTAATGGATTTAGATTTAAGCTATTAAAATTTCTTATACAGCATAAGAAAGTGCGATTATTTATCAAAGATTGTTAGTTATATAATAAACATAAATTAGTTATAGACTAAAAGACTAAAGGGGGTTATTACATGGATAAGAAGGCTAGTATAAGTAATGCTGATGCTACATTGGATTCTTTAGAAACCATGGTAAAGGCTAATTTAAGCAAAATTGAAGTTGCATTAGGTTTTATAGGAATTTTCATAATATTAGTTTTTGGAAAGGCTTTATTAAAAACAGATATGTTATTTTTTAGACTTGTGATTGGAACAGCTTTAGGCTATACCTTGACAAGAGCCTACACAGGCTTTGCTGGTAGTGTAAATCGTGCATATAATACTGGATCTACAAAATTAATGAGAACTTTAATGCTTATGTTTTTCATTACAGCTTTATCAACTACTGCTTTCCTAATTAGTTCAGAGGATATGGCAATGTACAGTCTTTCCATTAATCCCATTAACTTAGGACTCATATTAGGAGGTATATTATTTGGATTTGGGATGTCCTTTTCTTCATGTTGTGCTAGTGGAGTTCTAACTGATTTAGTAACTGGTTTACCAAGGGCTATTGTTACCTTAATATTCTTTAGCTTAGGTGTTTTCTTGGGATTTCCTATTCAAAAAACTGCAACATGGGTTACTAATTCATGGATTTCTACACCAGTAGGTGAGACATATGGAGGAGGTGTATTTTTACCGGACCTATTTAAAGGAGATGGCTTAGGAGGCTATATAGGAGCACTGGTGTTAACTGGTATATTTTGCGGTATAGTAGTTTTTATGTCCTATGTATACGAAAACAGACGTAAGGAAAACGGTACCTACATAGGACATCCTATGGAAAAGGTACAGGATTCTTTACAGAAAAGAGAGCATAGTATTTCTAAATTATTTAGTGCTGAAACCTATGAAATAATATTTGTTAAACCTTGGACTTTAACACAAGGAGCTGTAGTTTTAACCTTATTATTTGTGCTACTAATGGGAGTAACCAAATCCGGTTGGGGAGCTTCCACTCCTTACGGTATGTGGTTTGGTAAAGTGCTAATGGCCTTTGGCGTTTCACCTGAATCTCTTGCGTCATTTAGTAAACAATCTCCTGAATTCTATACAGTACCATTTTTTGAACATGGCGTTTCAGTTCAAAACTTTGGAATACTAGTTGGTACAGCAATCTATCTATTAACTGCTGGTAAATTTAAGGAGACTTTTATGTCAGAGATGAAAATTACTAAAAGAGAAGTATTGCTTTATGCTTTAGGTGGTATAACCATGGGCTTAGGAACTCGTATGGCAAATGGATGTAATGTGGGAGCATTATATACACCAATCGCACAATTTTCACTTTCAGGTTGGGTGTTCTTAGTATTTATGGTTATAGGAGGAGCCATAGGCAATACATGTGCTAAAAAGTGGAGAGCATAGAATATCAAATTAAAATATAAGGGGGAGAAAAAATGAGCAATAGAATTTTAGTAATAGGAGGAGTTGCAGGAGGAGCTTCTGCAGCAGCTAGAGCTAGAAGGTTGGATGAATCTGCTGAAATCATAATATTTGAAAGGGGACCTCATGTATCCTTTTCCAACTGTTCATTACCATTTTACTTAAGTGGAATAGTTGAGGATGTGGATTCATTGGTGTTGATGGATCCAGAAACATTTAAATCCCAGTACAATATTGAAGTTAGAGTAAACAATGAAGTGACCAAAATCAATAGAGACAAAAAAACTATAGTAGTTAAAGATTTAGCTACAGGAAGAGAATATGAAGAAGCTTATGACAAATTGGTTCTTTCTCCAGGGGCTAGCCCAATTCTTCCAAACAGCATTGAAGGAGTACACAACAAAAATGTATTTACTGTAAGGAATGTAGTGGATATTGATAATCTAAGCAGGTATATAAAGGAAAATAATATAAAGGATGTAGCAGTAATAGGCGGAGGCTTTATAGGTCTTGAAGTAGCAGAAAACTTGCGTTTAGCAGGTATTGATATTTCATTAGTAGAGGCCTTAAACCAAGTTATGGCACCTTTCGATTACGATATGGTTCAAATTCTTCATAAGGAAATAATGGATCAGGGAGTAGATTTAATACTTGAAGATGGTGTTAAGAAAATAGGAGAAGACTATATAGAATTACAGTCAGGTAGAAGAGTAAAGGCTGAAGCTATAGTAATGGCTATAGGTGTAAGACCAGAAACTCAATTAGCTAGGGAAGCCGGTCTAGAAATAGGGGAAACAGGAGGAATTAAAGTAGACCACAACTATAGGACTAGTGACGAGGATATATACGCAGTAGGAGATGCCATTGAAGTATATAATAGATTAACTCATAAACCATCAAGACTTGCTCTTGCAGGACCTGCACAAAGACAGGCAAGAGCTGCTGCAGACCATATGTATAATATGCCTGTAAGAAATAATGGGGTAATAGGCTCATCAGTTATTAGAGTATTTAATATGAATGCAGCTTGTACAGGTCTTAATGAAAAACAAGCAAAACAAGCAGGTATTAGCTACGACTTTGTATATGTAATCCCTGGAGATAAGGTTGGGCTTATGCCAAATAGCAATCCAATGCACTTTAAATTGCTATTTGAAGTTCCAACTGGCAAGATATTAGGAGCTCAAGCTATAGGAAAAGGTGCTGTTGACAAGAGAATTGACGTAATTGCAACATTGATTGCTATGGATGGAACTTTAGAGGATTTGAAGGAATTAGAACTATGCTATTCACCAATGTTTGGTACTGCAAAAGACGTGGTAAACCATGCAGCATTGGTAGGATTAAACATATTAAATGGGGTATTCAAACAAGTTCCAGTAACAAAGGTAAGAGAGCTAGTAGAAAGCAATGCCTATATAATAGATGTAAGAGAAAAACACGAATATGAAAAAGGTCATTTAATAAATGCTGTAAATATTCCTCTAAGTGAATTAAGACAGAGAGTAGATGAAATACCTAAAGATAGACCAGTATATCTACACTGTCGATCAAGCCAAAGAAGTTATAACGCAATAATGGCACTTCAGCATATGGGATTTGATAATCTATACAATATATCAGGTTCTTTCCTAGGTATTTCTTACTACGAATATTTCAACGATCAAGTTTCAGGAAGAAATAAAATATTAACAAACTATAATTTTGAATAAGTAGTGATGCTATGGAAAAGAAATTAAATCCAATTGATATATTGAGCTTAGCTTTAGGTTCAATTATAGGGTGGGGTTCCTTTACCCTACCCGGATCTAAATTTCTCCCCGAATCGGGAGTTATAAATACAGCCATAGGGCTGATATTGGGAGGATTAGCTGTTATATTTATCCAAAAGGGATATCAAGTGATGATGCAAAATCACTTTGAAGATGGAGGAGAGTTCTCCTATACCTATGAGAATATGGGAAAACTAAACGGGTTTATAGTAGGCTGGAGCCTGATATTATGTTATTTGAGTTTAGTACCTTTAAATGCAACTGCCTTTGTACTCGTTATAAAAAGGCTCTTTGGATCTTCCATTGAAAAGCTATATCTATACCATGTGGCAGGATATCCAGTATACTTGTCTGAAGTACTAATTGCAAGCTTTATCATAATACTATTTGCTTATATCAACATAAAAGGAGTAAAGACCAGTGCTCGTGCTCAAAACATAATGGTTTTATTTTTAGTTGTATGTGTAATAGCAGTACTTGCAGCAATGATGGTAAAAACTGATAAGACAATTTTTGTTGAAAACTATGTACTGGACAATAAAATAGATTTTGGTAAGGTTTCAAGGGTATTAGCCATAGCACCCTTTCTATTTGTGGGATTTGATGTTATTCCACAGGTTAGCACTGAGCTAAACTTTAAACCTGGGAAAGCTGCAGCCATGGGAATCATATCCATATTTGCAGGGGTATTCATATACAACGCTTTAAATATCATAACTTCTTTAGTATATACACCAACAGAAGCGCTAAAGCAGGAATGGGCCCTTGGCTCAGCAGTTTTAAACAATATAGGTATACTTGGATTTGTACTACTGTGCATAGCTTTAACATCAGCAGTCATTGGTGGAATTAACGGATTTATGTTAGGAAGCTGTAAGCTTATTGGAGCTCTCTCAATATATGGATTGTTTCCGGAGAAATATAAGGAGAAAAATAAATCAGGAGTATATGAAAATGGCATAAAATTTGTTACTTTTGTGAGTTTGATTGCACCATTTTTTGGCAGGCAGGTAATCATATATATAGTGGACATGTCATCTTTATTAGCAGCTTTAGCATATCTATATGTATGTTATATCAGCTATAGAATTGGCAAAAACAAGACGGAAAAATATCTATCACTGGTGGGAACTATTGTAAGCATTATATTTATCGGACTTTTGGTAATTCCTATATCTCCTGCAAGACTAAGTTTTCCTTCTATGATATTTATGTTCATATGGGTGATTGCTGGAGTCTTCTACTATAGGAAATGCAGCGTTAAGTTAAAGACAGTTAAACATATATGAAAAGTCCAAAAGATGTTCCTTTGGACTTTTCATATTAAAAATCTGACTATTATCTTGCTTCCTATAATTGTACCGATAAATACGGCAATTCCAAATATCCAACCGGATAAGGATAAGCTTGATATACTGCTGAAAAGACCACCTATATTGCAGCCTAAGGATATTCTTGAACCATATCCCATGAGCAATCCACCTATAGCTGCTAGTATAAATTGGTTTTTGGATTTAATCTTTCTTATTCTAAATTGGGATGCCATTAGAGATGAAAAAAGGGCACCTATTATGACTCCCAAATTCCTTATAGAGCGAGGGTCCTTTAAGAAACCTCCTTTTAATATCTCTTGTCCACCTTCTATATCAAAATAGAACCATTGGGAAACATCTATTCCAATAGTTTCTAGAATCCAAGCTCCCCAATATGCCATTGTTGATGAAACTCTCCAAGGTTCACCTGTAACAGCTAAAGTTGCAATTTGAAGTAATGAGAGTAAAACTGCACCTGTAACATAAGACCATGAATTCTTAAACCATTTTGTATAATATTTATTTTCATTTAGATTCAAGGCTATACCCCCTTAATCATCAAGATCCTCGGTTCTATTTAACTCTATTCTATCCAAAAGAATATATAATAGACCAATGAAAAAGAGCTGAACTGATAGCGCACCAAACCATCCAAATATATCTGGTAGAAATACTTTAAATCCCTTTGAAATAAAGTTTTCATTCCACCATTGAAAATCATGGGCTCCCCATAGAGAACCTATTATGAAAAATACTAAAGCTACTAATTGAGTTAAAAAACCTTCCCCAGTTCTCATGAGTACCCCAGAAGCGCATCCTCCTGCCAAAACCATTCCTATTCCAAATAGGATACCGCCTATTATAATTGCAAAGCTTATGTTGATTACTAGTCTTTGACCTGGAATTGTTTCTCCATTGATATAGGAGCCATATTTAATTGCTGTAAAACCAATGGTAGTTAATGCAATGCTTATTAACAATGATTTGGAAAGGATGGTGCTGCCAATGAGGTAAGGATCTCTTATTGCTGCTGCAAAGCAAAATTTAGACCTTTGTAATACAAATCCAAAGGCTAGTCCAGTTATCCAATAAAAGGGGAGAACATCAGATAAGGAGTTTAAGAATACGCCAAATCCTATGGCAAAAATCAAAATAATAAATCCAAAAGGTGCTTGATTTTTCTTACCTTTGGTCTTATTTGAATACATAAGATACACCTCATATTGTTAATAATTAATCAACAAACACTTTAGATATGCTTATCTACTATTGCTTTGGGTATCTATACTCATATAAGCTAAGTAATCTACAGTAATTCTGTTAAATATATTATATAATATATTTAACAGAATTACCAATTGTAAACCACATTATAGGGAGCTGAAGGTCAATGAACATAGAATATCTTTATTACTTTTATAAGGTTGCCATTACAGGAAGTATCTCCAAGGTAGCTCAAAGCGCTCATATATCTCAATCAGCATTAAGTCAGCAGATTTCTAAACTAGAGGAAATATTAGGATGTAAGCTATTGGAAAGGAGTAATAAAGGTGTTGAATTAACAGATAAAGGGCTAATTGTATTGAAATATGTGGACAACATTATCAGAACCTATGAGGCAATGCTTCAACATATCAAATCTGCTGATGAAAACGAAAGAAATATAAAAATTGAAGCTTGTTGGTCTATAGCCACATACTCTTTGCCCTGTGTTATGTATGAGATTAAGAAGAAGTTTGCCAATTACAATTTTGAGTTAAATCCAAATGAGTCCGATGAGATCGAACAAAACGTCATGAACAACATATGTGATATTGGAGTCATATACAACAGACCTAAAAGTTCAAATCTATCCTACTATAAGATAGGTACAGATAAAATAGTATTAGTTTCTTCTCAAGATTATAAGATAGATGACAAAATAGATTTTATGGAATTAATAAACCATCCGTTTATTCTTTTGAATGATAAAGTACATGTTATAGATGCAATTAAAAACAAATTAAGCAGTATAGGTCTTAAAATTGAAGATTTAAAGGTGTTATATAATAGCGATTCTGCAGAATCGGTAAAATCTTCAGTACTCAATGGATTTGGAATTGGATTTTTACCTTATACATCCATAAAAAAAGAGCTGTATAACAAACAGCTTAAACAAATAGATATTATAGATTATTCTATAGAATATGACATGTACTTAATATATGATAAAAATATTCAAGATGAAACCCTATATAATTTTGTTGAATACTTCAAGAGGACTGCTAAAAAGAATTTATGTTAATCCTTTGTAATAAAAATTTCCCAAACTCCATTTATGACTTCTTCATGTGATATCTTATATTCTTTAAAGTTATTTACTATAGATTCCAATACACAGCTATGATCTGTAACTACCTTTATGGTTTCTCCAGAGGTAGTTTTTTTTAAGGCTTTTCTTGTCTTAATAATAGGTATTGGACACATATCTCCAAGGCAATCTACTGTCTTCATGGGAACGCTCCCCTCAATATAATGTTACTGTTGCTATAAATATTATAATACAACTTTGCCATATCTACGAGTTATATAATGTTATTTGATGAATTTAATAATGTCTCAATTTCATCTACAGATAAAGGCTTACTCAATAGATATCCCTGTCCCAAGTGACAGCCAAATTGCTTTAGACACAACAACTGTTCATTGGTTTCAATGCCTTCTGCTACCACTGTTAAACTCAAGCTTTTTGCCATTGCAATAATTGATTTCACTAGATTTTGTTTCTTTTTAATGTTCAATAGATCATCTATAAATATTTTATCTATCTTCAGCTTGTCCACCTCAAAGAGATTTATTTGACCAAGGGAGGAGAAACCCGTACCAAAATCGTCCATGGAAATTTTAATTCCATATTTTTTCAGTTGTTTAAGATTGCGAACGATGGTAGACAAATCTCCTGTAGACACACTTTCTGTTATTTCCAGCTCTATGTTGCTTGGGCTGACATTATATTTTTCCATAATTTCTATTACTTTTTGGGAAAAACTAGTTTGTTCCAATTGCTCTACTGAAATATTAACGGCTATGGGCACAATATAAGTACTTTTTTGTTTCCAAAGATTGATTTGTTTACATACTTGCTCAAGCACCCATTGTCCTATATATATTATGTATCCAGTTTTTTCTGCTGCTGGTATAAATTTATCAGGAGATACTTTTCCTAAAACAGGATTTTCCCATCGCAAAAGGGCTTCTAATCCCACTATGTTTTTAAGATTACTGATATTAAATATTGGCTGATAATAAATAGTTAATTCTCCATTATCTATTGCTTTAGTTAATAGATTGGCTAAGCGAAATCTCTCTTGAATTTCTTTATACATCTCTTTAGAATAAAAGTATATTCTTCTTCTCAATTGCCCTTTTGATTTATACATAGCTATTTCTGCGTGTCTAATTAAGGTTTGTGCATCTTGACCATCTTTAGGGAATCTGCTGATTCCAATATTAGCTAACACGTTTAATACCGTATTTTCTATTATAAGAGGCTGCTTTATATTTTCCAATAATGTTCTTGCAGTATTTATTAACTGTTTCTTTTCAGCAATGGATTTTAATAGAATTACAAAATTGTTTCCACCAAATCTAGACAATATATAATTATCATCCATCAATAGTTGTAATCTTTTAGCAAGGTTAATGAGCAATTTATCTCCAATGTGGTGGCCAAGAGAATTGTTTATCTCCTTGAAATCTTCAATATCTATGTAGATGATTGAAAATTCTTCTTTACCCTTGCTTGTTTTAATGTAATCATCCACAAGTTCTAGAAAATAGTTTCTGTTATATAGTCCTGTCAAAGTGTCTTTTTGTTTTAGCTCCTCTATTCTTCTGTCAATTTTTTTCTTTTCTGATAAATCCCTTAAGATACCTACATAATGGGTAGTTTTATTTAAATTATCTTTTATATTGTAAACTGTCAACCATACTGGATAAATTTCATCTTTTTTTGTTTTGTTCCATACCTCTCCGTTCCATATTTCTCCATTTATCAACTGTTCCCACATTTTTTCATAAAAGGATTGATCTTGGATTCCTGACCTGAGAATTCTCATATTTTTACCCTTTATCTCTTTTAGGGAATATCCTGTTATTTTTTCAAAGGCATTATTTATCCACTCTACATTGCCGTCAGTATCGGTAATGACCAATCCTTCTGATGTACCTTCTAATATTTTTTTGAATAGCTTCAACTGATCTTCATAAGTCTTTTTGTCTGAAATATCATTGTATATAATGTATACTCCAATAATAGATTGACGGCTTATAACAGGATATCCTATTATATCCACATGGACCAATTTGCCATCTTTGCGTTTTCTCAATCCTTCTTGTCTAATGATTTGTCCTTGATATATTAAGTGGATATTGTTATCTATTAGATGTTTGTTTTCATCTGATGATACCAATTAGTTTTACCTGGTTGTCCCAGCGATCTTAAAATTGAATTTACCAACCCATTGTCTCTATCAAGAAATGCATTCACTATAATGGCGACTACTGCATAAGAAAGGAAATAAGGCATCATATAAACTGTTTGCATTGTTTTTGCATATAAACCGGAACGCAGATTACTTAACATAAGGGCGAGAGAAACTGAAATAAATAAATTCACAACTATAAATACCAGGTTATAACATACAGTATTACGGGTTATAATCCATGCATCAGATGTAGTGAACAGAAACTCGAAATTTTTAAATCCTATTAAGGGACTTCTGAAAATACCTTTTTGAATATTAAAATTCTGAAACGCCATAATAAGACCGCACATCGGCGCATAACTAAAAATAAGCAGGTAAATAATCGTAGGTAATGCCATAAAGTACAATGGTAAGTCTTCTTTCCGAAACTTTGATTTCTTTTTTTCGGGTTTGACATTCGTTTCAGTCCGTACCATATGCAAACTCCTTTCGCTTTACAGCTTTTGAAAAATTACGTGCTGTGATATGAAATTATGCTAAGTTGTGCTAAAACATAATGAGTCTAAAATTATACAGAAAATACTTAAAATACAGATGCTATATGACTCTTGGGATTGATATAAGACCGTCAACTATGAGATGTGCATTACCTCGAGTATATAGCATGCATACCTCTTATATAAAAAAAGAATTTAATTTATGATCTTGTTGCTAAGAATTTAAGCATTTTCTGTATGGTTTGTATTAATTAATTTTAATGCTCTAACTCAAATATAATCTTTGAGTTAACAAAATATTTGTACCTGTAATTCTTT
>ENA-OWOZ01002551-OWOZ01002551.1-bioreactor-metagenome-genome-assembly--contig:-NODE-2551-length-13479-cov-2.973288_pt1 | contig 13479 bp, 13 predicted proteins | sample MGYA00238140_ERZ651804 | MGnify/ENA primary metagenome ERZ651804 (study PRJEB26910, sample SAMN07631232) | bioreactor metagenome | isolation source: Switchgrass digestor | place: USA: Dartmouth... | reverse complement strand
GACAAGGTGTCCGGATGTATCCGGTTTTATTGTCCGGATACTCCCGGAAATACTGTCCGAATAATCCGGAATACGCAAGCAGGTTTTTAACAATGACACTTTCAGCTTCACATACAATGGGTTTTCTGGATTCAAGGACAATATAAACGGGTTTTTCATCATTGATTATTTCTTCAAAGACATAATAAAACGGAATAAACAAGCGGTATGTTTCATCGGTTGTCAACAAATAAATCTCATCATGGGATAAACGATATTTCAAAATTTCAATATCTTTAGCCTTTATGCCAAAATTTTGTTTAAGGTATAAAGGATCAAGATTATCCAGGACATAGACATTAACTTCTTCTGCCTGTTCTTTGAAATATTCTGTCAATAATCGCTGGTATTCAAGGCAGGCATTGAAATATTCACTTGTTCTTTTTTTGCAATATTCCTTCATTCCTTCGATCAATCTTCCTTCAGCGTTAATTTTCCTTAAGAGCTGATTTATGTTTCCAAACTGATTGTTTATTTCGTCATTATATTTTTCTTTTAACATGGATATTTTGGTGTTGCCGAAAGTAATTTCAGAAATATGAAAGTCAGTAATGACCAGAAAATATATTACCAATGAAAAGAAAGAAATAACTATGCTTGTTGATATTGCTTTGTTAAAAGTCAAAATTCCGCCATCATCTTTCCATATGTTATATTTATCGTTGATTTCCGGGAATATGTACAGGAGCAGATTATATATACGAAGTAAACTATCCTGTTAAAATTGACCGTTTTCGCTTCTATATTAATAAAAAAGAATTGTGCGTATAATAGCAAACCAATTCCCAATAAGTAAAAAAACAGATTTTCCTTCAAAAAAGACCTTTGCTCAATCAAATGGATGCCAATGACTAATAAGGGAAATAAATATATGAGGATTAATTTTGCCTTCAATCGTTTATCATCAAAACTCAACGCATATTCCTCCTACGTTGATATAAAATTTATCTGTTAATTAATACATAATTATTTTACATATACTAATAAATGGAATCAAGTTGAAAAGAACCTTTGAAGTGATGGGCTATGGAATTAAATACAGGAAACAACGAACTGCGAGGAAAAAACAGTCTCATAAATCAGGAAAGTATTTCCTGATGATCAGGCACTGATAAAGAGCCATTTCGCTCAGAATCACAGTCAAATGGACAATGTGATACTAAGACTGGAGGATGGAATATCTTCCTATTCCATCGATATATCAATCTTGTTTAATTTACTCAGCAAAACCTCCTCTTCAGTAGGATCGTCGCTGTTTGTCTCAATCCTTGTCCTTAATTCCAGCATCCTGGAATCTATGTCAGCTATAAGGTCGGCACACTCCTTCAATTGTTCGGCTATTTCCTCCTCGTCCGTTATCTTTCTCTTATATTTGAGCTGATGTTCAAGGCTTGCCCAGGAATCCATGGCTATTGTTCTGATTTGTACCTCAACTTTCATGTCTTTCTTCTGCTCGGAGAAATAAACCGGCACACTGACTATAAGGTGCAGGCTCCGGTAACCGTTGGGCTTTGGATTTGCGATGTAATCCTTTATCCCGATAAGCTTAATGTCGTCCTGCTGTATCAGCGCTTCTGCTATGCTGTATATATCATCTATGTATGAACAGATCACCCGGACGCCGGCAACATCGTTAATATATTTTTCGAATTTTCGAGGGTAAAGGGTATATTTTTCCTCCGCATTTTCTCAACAATGCTTGAAGTTGATTTAAGCCGCGTCTTGATAAAATTAATGGGATTCCTTTGATGCCGGGTCTTAAATTCCATGTCCAGAACTTCAAACTTCGTCTTGATTTCCTTTATTGCGCAATTATACATCATCATTAATTCCTTAAACTCTACTATAAAATTCAGTATTTCCCTGGTATGATCCTGCACAGTCTTGACTAATGGGTTGTCAAGGGATATAACCTCGGTAGATAAATCCTCAATTTGTGAATCAGTCAAATCTGCTGTAATCTTTTCAAAGGTATTGTCTGAACTAATATGTCTTTTCTTTTTGCCCATTGCAGTTCTCCTTTTCATTATGCTGCTTTTCATAGGTAAACTGTGAAAATGTAAATATGGCAGTAATCCATAAGACATTATATTGGTGCAATATAAACTGAACATAAACGCCAGGGTTAAATTATCCTTGCCACTGCTCTCGAAATGGAAGCGTCAGCCCTGATCTTCAGCGGGAAAGCTATAACCTCAAATTTTTCTGCTTTCAGAAGCAGGTCAAGATTTGTAAGATTCTCAAGGATGTGTATATTATTATTCAATAATAATCTGTGTATTTCATAAGGATACCTGTCAGGGGAAGGTATGTCCATCCCGACCATCTTGATTTTCTTCTCAATCAGGAATTTGCACAGCTTAGTATCAATGCAGGGATGGTTTTCAAAATACTCCCTTGTGCCATAATATTTGTCAAATCCGGTATATAGCAATACAATGCTTCCCTCTCTTACCAGTGTTTCATATTCCGGTTTCATTTTAATTTCTTCCTGGTACCTTGCATCAAGGACACACCCTTCACCAATGAAGGATGCCAGAGGTAAGTCTGAAATATATTGATTGCAGTCAGTCATGTGCATTGGAGAGTCTATATGCGTTCCTGCATGCATGCAGATTTCCAGCTTGTGATTGTTGTACCTGTCCTCACGCAAGAAATTTATCTGATTTAGATTGGTTTTAGGATCACCGGGATAAACCGGCATATTATCACAGATCTCATGCGACAGATCAATCAGTTTCATTGAATTCGGTCCCCCATGTTTTCAATTGAATTATTTGACATTGTACATCCTTTTCAGGCTCCACACTCATCAGAAAATTATCAACGTCAAGGTCGGTTGGTTTAGTTTTTATTTCGCTCATAATAAGCCTCCGGGTATCAGCAAATCGTTTATTGTATATATAACCAGATTATTTTATGGTATAACACCTTTGTATTAGAAGCATAAACTTTTATTGCCTTCAATGAGGACTGAGTAAAAAATATTCAGCCTATCACGTAATAATGTTATTACATTATGATATCATGTTGTGCTTATTAAATCAAATAAAAGCCTCCCACAGTCAGTAAGAGGCTTTTTGTGAAGGAGATCAATCTTATTTCAGTTTTTCGTCCCAGAGCTTGAAAGTTTCTGCAAGCCTGTAATAGGAAAGCTTGGGCCTTCTGTACAAGTCCACTACGCCTTTGAAGTTCATGTTCATGGGCCTTAATGTCCACCATGTCTTTGTATAGTCTTTTCCCTGCTCCAGCCAGGGTTGTACTTTGAAGTCGTTGAAGGTCCAGATTATTTCTCCGACAATATAATCCTTGGATTTATACATCCTTGTTAATTTGTCAAGATATTCGGCCTGCAATTCTTCGGACCAGTGAGATAATGCCCTGTATGAATGGAAATTCGGGATGCCTTCCCATCCTCCGGAAGTCATTATGATAGGTTTGTCGGGATATTTGGCGGCAATGCGGTCAAGCAAACTGCTTCCGCTCTCTATTGTGTCGCCATAGTACCAGCCTTTCCAGTAATTGACGCCAACCACATCAAAGAACTGATAGGTCTTGTCATCCAGAGGAGTTATTGAGGCATGGATGGTAAAGCGAGTGGGATCGAGTTCCTTGGCCAATTTAATGTAGTTGGATACAAAGTCAACAGATATCTCTTCGTCTGTCGTACACTCTATAAAGAGGCTCCAGAATGCAATACATGTCTCGTTCCTGTAGTATTTCATCATTTCTTTCAGTTGATTGACGGCATTCTGACATACGTCTTCATTCTCAAAATGGGCCTTTATGAAGTTGACGTTCGGTACTTCAGCAATGACAAGGAAACCCATTTCGCTGGCAATTTCGTACTCTTTCGGATGGTGCGGATAATGGCACATCCTTACGAAATTGGCGTTTCCTTGTTTGCAGATTTCATAGTCCTTCCTTACAATGTCATAACAGAAAGTTCTGCCGAGCATCGGATATTCCTCGTGCTTGGAATAGCCCCGAAGCATGACAGGTTTGCCGTTGAGGAGGATTTTTCTGTCCTTTATGCTGAATTCCCTCAGCCCTATCTTATGTTTCCATGTGTCAACCATCCGTTTGTTTTTCCGGAGAGTAATGCTGAATTTGTACATAAACGGGTCTTCAAGGGACCATGGCCTTGCATCTTTTATGTACAGTTCAAATACATTGTTCTTTGAAGAAACGGCATGGGAGCCTGAATAAACTGTCTGATGGGTTTCAGGGTTAATTACGCAGATATCGGCTTCGCAGGCTTCGCCGGGTATAAAATTACCGATTTCTGTTTTGATTTTTACATGACCGTCGGGTTTTGTGATGACAGCTACGTCATCAAGCCATGTTTCACCCGTGCCATACAGGCAGACATCCCTGTAAATACCGCCGTAATTGAACCAGTCAACTCCCTGGGGCGGAACAGTGAATTTGGTTGCAGTGTTGTCAACTCTTACCGCTATGAGATTTTTTGCGTCATACTCAATCAGATCGGTTACATCTATCTCAAAAGGTGTAAAACCGCCGACGTGGGAACCTGCCAGTTTCCCGTTGACCCAGACGTCACATTTGTAGTTGACGCCATAGAAGAAAAGGACATTTCTTTTGACATCCTCATGCTTCTCAATTACAAGTTCCTTATAATACCATGCAATACCTTCATAATATGTCAGTTCTTCCCTTAAGTCATTCCAGCATGAAGGTACCCATATATCCTCCGCATTGTCGGGGATATGGTCAAACCATTTATTCGAGTTTCCCTCGTCATTTTTGTCAATGACAAATTTCCAATAGGAATTAAGACTGATGCTTCTGATCATCTTGTTTTTCTCCTTTCTTCTTTTTCATTTATAGGTTCAGTATGTTGAGCGAATAATATATATTAAAAATAAGCTTGCCGTCGAAATATAAATTTTCTTTATGAAAAATCTGATGGATTTAAGCCGGTGTATTTCCTGAACAGTTTTCTGAAATATTCATAGTTATCGTATCCCACCATGCTTCCTATTTCATAGAACTTGTATTTGTTTGTCCTGATAAGTTCCTTGGCTTTCTCAAGCCTGACGCCTATAAGGAATTCCTTGAAGCTTTTGCCCACACATTTTTTGAACATATTTCCGAGATAGTTGGGAGTAAAATAGAATTTTTCAGCTATTCCTTCAAGAGTTATCTCCTCGTTGTAATGGGCTTTTATATACTCAATAATGTCATTGCATATCCTCCGGTTTTTGCTGCTGCTCTGATTAAGCAGGTCATTTATTGTATCACTGATAAACCTGTATATTGATTTGTTCAGGTCATCCATATCCCTAAATCCGCAGGATGACGACATGCTGTTTATTTCCAGATGTATGGTATCAGAATTGGCTCCTGACTCAACAAGAGCTATATAAATGCTTAACAACAGGAACCTGACCTGATTTTCCCGATACCTTGAAACCATGCTGCTGTTTCGTATATCATCAAATATTTCGTTAAGAGTAGTCCTGACTTTTGCAAGATTCCTGAACCGGATGCTTTCGGTCAGGATTTTGACTTTGTCAATCGGATAATTCTGTATTCCTGAACTTTCATCATTCAGATCGTTTATGTATATAATACAGTCGTCGCCCATGACGGCCCTGAATTGGAGAGCATTGACCGATTCCTGGTATGATTTCTCTATATCATGGAGATTTTTATATATGTTTCCGACCCCGATTGATACCGGCAATCCGACGGCATCCTTAACTTTTCTTCTGACATCTTTTATGATTTCGATTATCTCATAGGTAATTCCGGGTTTATCCTGTTCTTTCAGAAACAGTACAACGGGTATGCCTATTGTTCCGTAATTAATCACAATCCCAAGGTTACGGCCTTCAATTTCCTCCTGGATGACATTGTATGCGAGCTGCCTGGTAAGGTAATAATGCCTGTTGAGCTCTTCGTTGGTATCGCATATGAAACCTTCAAAATTCAGTGTAAAAACCAGATAATTATATTCTTCAGTGTTAATCTCAAGGAATTTTGCCGTCTCCTGGATTTCTTCCTCCGACGTTATATAGCCGCTGATGATTTCGTTCAGGAACCGGGATTTAAGAAGTGGCATACTCAGGCTTAATTTCTTTTTGAGGTCTCTTTCCCTTTCTTCCATCATGCGCTCGCGGTCACACATGTTCACTATCTTTTTCATCAGTTTTTCCAGATTATCGGGGCTTCAGCAGATAATCAACCGCTCCCAGCCTGGTAGCGTTTCTGGCATATTCAAAATCATCGTACCCACTTAAGAAGACTATTTTGATGCTGTCAAATCCACGTTCCCTCAATTCCCTGACGAGCTCTATTCCATCCATGACAGGCATGCTGATGTCTGTTATCAGTATGTCCGGGACATTCTCAGCAATCTTTTCAAGGGCCTCTTTGCCGTTATATGCATAAGAGATGACTTCGATACCTAAGTTTTCCCATTCCACTACATTTTTCAGTCCATCGAGAATTATCTCTTCATCATCAACAATCATCAGCTTGTACATATCATCCCTCCGGATTAAACTGAAAATCTTCATTGCATTTAGGTATCCTTATTTTCACTGTTGTACCCTTGCCCGGACTGCTTTCAATTTCAAGTCCGTATTTTTCTCCGAAGTACAGCTTGATGCGCTCGTTCACGTTTTTGATGCCGTAACCTTTTGAATCACTTTTGTCAAATATGCATTTCAAAGTGTTGTCGTCCATGCCGCAGCCATTATCCCGTATGGTAAACAATATATCCTCGCCGTCAAAACCTCCGTAGATTTCTATTGTCCCTGTCTGCATGGTGTTCTTGAAGCCATGGACTATACAGTTCTCAATAATAGGCTGCAGGATGAGTTTTATTGTATAGTAATCCAGTATGTTCTCATCAATGTCTTCAATTACCTGGAATTTGTTCTTGTGCCTTATCTGCTGAATCTCAATATAGGTTCTCAGATGCTCAACTACTTTCCTTATGGTATATACATTCTTGCCTTTATTGAGACTTAACCTCATAAAGTTGCTGAGAAGCAGTACCATCCGGCTTATATTTTTCTGCTTTGCCGAAAGAGCCATCCAGTTTATGGATTCCAGGGTATTGTATAAAAAGTGGGGATTTATCTGGGCCTGAAGAACAGCAAGCTCAGCTTTTCTTTTCTTCCTCAATATAGAGATCATTTATGAGTTTGTTTATCTGCTTGTTCATCTTGTTGAAACTTTCATAGAAGAACTTGACTTCTCTTATCCTGGTATCCATATCCTTTTTGGATATCTTTTCAAGGGTATAGTTTTTCATAAGTCCTGAAAGCTGGATAACAGGCCTTGTTATCTTATGGGACACAACCATGCAGATTGCCATGCATCCAATAAGCAGCAACGCTGAAATCAGTATTATCTTGAATTCTACAGCCCTAAGCGGACTGAAAAGTTCATCATATGAAGCTATGGTTGCTATGTTCCAGCCGCAGTCATCGATAAAGCTGTGGGTGACTATGTAGCTTTGCATACCAAGGTCTATCTTTTCGAACTCATTGTTGCTGTTGACTTCCTGGACAAAACTGTATTGGGTTTGATAAATATTTGAGTTAACAATACCTGTGTCACTGCTTGTTATAATATCGCCGTTCTCATCATAAATGATTGCGATGTTGTTGTTATTCCTGCAAAAATCCTTTAAAACGTCCTGGAGAAATGTTTCCTTCAGATTTATCATCAGGTACCCAATGATATCCCCGTCAAACGGTATGTATCATATCATCAGGATCAAAGGGTTTGCTTATGTAATGGTAAATTCCGCTTTGCTCACATTTTTCCCTGACGCCTGAAATCACATCTGCTGTCAATGCCACTATAGGGCACGTTTTTCGAGATCTCCCTGATTTTCCCGGATGCTTCGTAACCGTTCATGACCGGCATATGCAGATCCATCAGTATCAGGTCAATTTTTTCACAATTCTGCTTATAAAGCTCCACCGCTTCCTTTCCGTCACCGGCAACAATGGTTTCAATACCGAGCGGCTGCAGAAGGGAGCTTACTATGAGCTGGTTTGTCTTGTTGTCCTCTGCCAGCAAAACCCTGTATTTCGCATCAGGTTTTTCAGGGACTGCTTCCTTCAGCTCTGAAGATACAAGACCTGATTTTATCTTTATATCAAAAATATCCAGGATTCCGTTCAATAAAACTGAAGGAATTATTGGCTTTACAATGCCCATATCCACTCCGTGTTCTTTAAGTCTGTCCAGTAGATCAAGCCTGTTCATCGGAAGCGGCATCAATATTTCAGGAAGTTTTTTTATTTTACCGTTTCCCCGGAGAGCTTTTACAAATCCGAAGCCTCCTACGGCCGGAGTCTCAAAATCAACGATGAATAAGTCAAAGGAATTACTTTTTTTACTGTTGGCCGTTTCGAGAATTCTTACCGCGCTTTCTTCCGAATCCGCGATTTTATAATGCATTCCAAAGCGGCCCAGATAGCTTGCAAGCATGTTAATATCGGTATCCTGCTTTTCCAGTATCAATACTCTTATACTGTCCAGTCTGCTTGCATAAATCGTGTGCCTGTAAATCTTCTCCTTTTCCTTGTCAACGTCCAGGGTCAAATATACCGTAAAAGTCGAACCTTTACCCGGGGCGCTGGAAACTTCTATTCTTCCGTTCATCAAATCAACAAGGCTCTTGACAATGGAAAGTCCCAGCCCCGAACCGCCAAAACGGCGGTTAATGGTTATATCCCCCTGAACAAAGGGTTTGAAGAGATTTTCAATCTGGTTTTCAGTCATGCCAATGCCGGTATCTATGACAGTGAATGAAATGTGATATTTACCGTTTTGTGCCGATATCAGTCCTACATAAAGCGAAACTTCACCTTCACGGGTAAATTTGACCGCGTTGTTGAGAAGATTGAGCAGGATCTGTTCGATACGCCTGGGATCGCCGTAAAACCAGACAGGAATTTCCGAATCCTTATGTAACCTGAATTTTATTCCCTGCTCCTCAATTTTGTGAGAAATAATGTTCACGACATTTAAGATTACCTGGTCAATACTGAAGGATGTTATCTCAAGCTCGATTTTCCCCGCCTCTATTTTTGAAAAATCAAGGATATCGTTTATTATACTCAGCATGTTGTTCGCAGCCTGTTCAATATTGGAAATATACATTCTCTGGGTCAGGGAAACTTCAGTATTTTTCAGGAGGTACGACATGCCTGTTATTGAATTGAGAGGGGTTCGTATTTCGTGGGACATCCTGGCAAGAAAGCTTGATTTAAGTGCATTTGCCTCATCAGCTTCAGCTTTGGCTTTTTCAAGATCAGCCTGGATTTTCTTTCTTTCCCGTATTTCATTTTTAAGGCGCATAATCCAGAAGAAAGATACTGACATCACGATGGCAATGACGGCCGCAATAATGGAAAGAAATCTTATCAGTGGCCAGTAATCCACGTCCGTGTCCAGTTCAATCCACTTGTTGTTGATGGCTAGTTTTTGGCTCTCGGAAATGCTGTCCATGGCTTTGTCAAATATACTAACCAGCTCGGGCCAGTCCCTGCGGACGGCAAAATGTATCGCATGCACTTTTTCAGATTCAAAGGAGACAAATCTGAGGCTGGTCAGTCCGTTTAAACGGATAAGGTAATTAGTGGTGGCAAGGTTTCCTATAAAAGCCTTTTCTTCCCCCGTAGCAACTGCGGCAAGCGCCGCTTCTACCGAATTTTAGAGACTTAGATTTATATCGGGATAGGAGAGCAGGTAGCTGTGATGGGAGCTGTTACGCTGCACGGCCACCTTAAGTCCTTTCAGGTCCTCCATGCCCGATATGTCAGTATCGGTATCACGGGTCACGATTACCCTTTTAAAGTAGTAATAGGGCTTTGAAAAAAGAAAATACTGTTCCCTTTCTTCGGTTTTGCCTATTGCAGGCAGAGCGTCAACCTTGCCGGCCAGGGCCATCTCATAAACTTCCGGCCATGAATGATACCTGACGACTTCAAATTTCAGCCCTGTTTTTTGGCTTATAAGCGAAAGATAGTCAGGAACAATACCTTTATACTCACCGTTACTGTCTATAAATTCAAAGGGCACAAACCTTGGATCCACTCCAAGACGTATCACGGGATGCTCTTCCATGAATGCAAGCTCAGCCCCGGTCCAGTTGATGTTGCTGACAGTGACCCGAGTCAAAATTATACATAAAAGTATAATAATCAAAATAGTAAACAGGGCCAGGATTTTTTTCATAAATTCCTCACCATTTGGACTTTCTTAAGGCGTATATATTGCGGTTCGCCTTAAAATCCTGAACAATATGATGGGCAGATAAGGGTTCGTCTGTATTTACAGATTAGAGGGATTTTCTATAAAAAAGCCCATCTTTTTATATATACCACTGTTTCAGAATTAAATATTATTTTTTAGATAAAAAATTGCCATTTCATAAGAAAAATCCTGAAATTTTCCTGCGATTTACATGTAATGTCATGACATGAATCGACAAAAATGAATGGTCTTACAGTATATGAAATGAATTAATAGAGCGGCAACACGTTTAAGCCCCTTCACTTCAATTCTCACTGATGTTGCCGCCCGACTGCAAGATATCAGTATCGTATTTAAAAAATTAAAGGTTTTTATCGTATGAAAAAATTATTTCAATTTTACCTCCAGTTTAGCAGGAGGTATTATCCCGCCAAATAAAGTTTTGGCGACAGCGGCCATATTTTCCCTGCCGGACGGACAGAATGTCACTGCCGTTGATGCCCACTCCGGTACTCCAAAGGCTTCATAAGGTGTATTTGATACTATTACCATAGGTTTATTGAATCTTCTCATCTCCTCAAGGAGCGGAAGCATAATCGCATGGCTCCTGTAATTGTAATAGCTGGTAGATACTATGACGTCGAATTATCGTAGATTTCCTTCATTGATAAATATGTCTCTCGCCCACTGAGCCCATTCTTCTTCTACATTTATTGCATCCCACTGGGGATAATCTTTTGCGATGAAACCGCCTTTTGTTGTGCCAAGGAGCTTCATCATTTCCCTTGCTCCTTCTTCAATAAGCTTCCTGTCTCCTGTCTGCATTATTTTTTGTATGTCGACCGGACAATAGAAGGTGAAAATGCTTTCCCTTAATACTCTCTGGATGATCTCCATCAGAATTATCCTGCATTTGAGCAAATAGCCTTTCTTTTTGCTCTGCCATTCCCTGTTTAATTCCTTGAAAAGTGAAATTAAAGCTTCCATGTTCCTTATGGGAATAATCCTGTCTATAGGAAGGCAAGGGGCATTTTCTTCAAGGATCCAGTTTTCGCCGCCATTTTTGCAAAGCGCATACTGGAAATTGACGGCATGGCAGAGAATTGGATTGTCGGCATTTGTGAATGCTTTTCTTGGCATTGATTTCGGACTGTATACCAGGTATCCTTTGGTGACAGTGTGGAAATTCTCACCAAAATCATAGGATATATACATTTCTCCGTCCAGGATGAGCATAAAATTATGGAAATGCAATGACGGTTCCGAAAGGTGCCATGACGGGGAACAGCGTTTTGAAACTACATACTGTATGGAAGGGACAAGATATTCAAGGTCTGACACATATACCTCTCCTTACGGTATTTTAATTTTGTTTTTCGGCAGAATCCCTGATCATGACCTCCATCTTTTTTCTGGTTTCAGCAGGTAAGGAATCCCGTAGGTAAATATAATCGGGTTTTTGTGAATCGCGGTACGCTTTGATGACTTTTTCATTTGTCGCAATTATCTCCTCCATAAGTTCCCTGGCTGAAATTGCCCGGCTTCCTGCTCCCCTGATTATTATCTGCTCCAGGGCATCGGAAGTGGCTACGGTAATGTTGTATTTTCTGTAATTGTCATGGGCGAACTTCTCTATAAACTGGTCGGCAGTCTGGGCTTCCTTTGTAAATACAACAAAGATATTCCCGTAACTGTAGATATCCTCACGGTGTCTTTGGACACGGTAAGCGTCAAATACAACCATGATGTGAAGTTTCTTTATACCCCTGTATTTTGACAAAAGGTCAAGCAGCCTCATCCTGGCGCCTTCCATGTCAGAATCGGCCAGTTCCTTCAGTTCCGGCCAGGCATGGATGACGTTATACCCGTCCACAAGAAGAAAGTCTTCTTTTTTTTCTTCCTCAGTCTTTTTAGGCCGGACTGTATTTGTATCCGGAGCAGAATGGCTCTTTTCCGGGGATTTCCTTTTTTTATTCCAGTGGGATCTCTTTCCCTTGTTGGCATAAAATGTCTGGCTGAAAATCCTTTCAATCTCTTCAGGTTCTATGAAGTCTTCATAATACCTGTCCTTATATTTATCCCCGTTATCCTTTCCACATAAACCGGTATCAGGTTTCAGCCAGCTTTCCACATGCATGTATTCCTTTACTTTGTCCCATGGGACATAGAAACCTGCCCCGTTAGCGCAGAAAATTGATCCGGTAGGATTATCCGCGTCCCTCTCGGAATCATATCCGATGCTCTGTATGACTTCTTCAGTATTATGGCAGGGTTCATAACCCATAATACTGCAGTACAACCTGCCGTATCCTTTGGTATAAGCCGCAACTTCCTTCTGATAGTTTCTCATAGTGACAACGGGTGCTTTTCCTGAAAGAAAGGCTTTTTCGTTTTCTATCCGTGAAATCTGGCAGGTTCCGTGCATTTTTTCAATATCGGCCATGGCTCTGCCAACCATCTCCTTCGGAATTTCGAGCTGAAAAGAGTAATATGGCTCCAATAATATGGATTCGGCTTCCTTTAAACCCTGCCGTACCGCACGGTATGTTGCCTCCCTGAAATCCCCGCCGTCAGTATGTTTGACATGTGCCCTGCCTGATACAAGGGTGATTTTCATATCAGTGATGGGAGATCCGGTCAGAACTCCTTTATGCGTCTTTTCCTTAAGATGTGCCAGAATAAGGTTCTGCCATTTTTTGCTCAGCACATCGTCGCTGCAGTTTACGTCAAACTTAAGTCCGCTTCCCCTTTCCTCGGGTTCCAGCAATAAATGGACTTCCGCATAATGACGAAGGGGTTCGAAGTGACCAACGCCTTCCACAACATTTGCAATGGTCTCTTTATATAGAATCCTTCCGGAACCAAAGGTAACATCGACACCAAACCGGCTTTTGATAAGACTTTGCAAAATCTCTACCTGAACATCGCCCATGATATGTGCCTGGATTTCATTGAGCTGTTCATCCCACAATATGTTGAGCTCAGGATCCTCTTCCTCAATTTCGCGGAGCTTCGGCAACATCACTTTGTGATCGCAGCCTTCAGGAAGTATGATCTGATAGGATAAAATGGGCTCAAGGACAGGACCAGGAGAATCCTTTTCAATTCCCAGTCCTTCCCCCGGTTTGGTTTTGCTGAGCCCCGTCACCGCACAAACGGTTCCTGCTTTGGCCTCGCTTACCGGTGTAAATT
>ENA-OWOZ01002547-OWOZ01002547.1-bioreactor-metagenome-genome-assembly--contig:-NODE-2547-length-13486-cov-3.040644_pt1 | contig 13486 bp, 16 predicted proteins | sample MGYA00238140_ERZ651804 | MGnify/ENA primary metagenome ERZ651804 (study PRJEB26910, sample SAMN07631232) | bioreactor metagenome | isolation source: Switchgrass digestor | place: USA: Dartmouth... | reverse complement strand
AAAAACAACCCATGAAAAACATATAGGGTCTGTTAAGAATATTGACGAAGTTAGTCCTAATATCCAAATAGATAGGAGTTATGCTTATAGGTTTGATGGGAACAATGTTGATATTGATGTAGAAGCAGCTAATTTAGCCAAGAATGCCATTATGTATAATGCGGTAATAAATCAAATATCTAGTGAATTCAATAAGATTAAAAATGTGATAAATGAAGGGAGTAGGTAGTTTTGGGATTGTTTGATTCAATTAATATAAATGCTTCTGCATTAACAGCCGAGAAAACTAGAATCGATGTAATAAGCAAAAATATTGCAAACGCTAATACTACAAGAAGTACTGGAGGATTGCCCTATAGGAGACAATTGACCGTTTTTGAGGAAAGCAAAAAATCGACTTTTGATTCCTATTTGGACAAGTTTACAAATAAGTTTAATGGATCCGGTGTTAAAGTTAGTCGAATAATAGAAGATGATGCTCCTTTTAAATTGAAATATGAACCAGGTCATCCAGATGCAGATGAAAATGGATATGTACTCATGCCAAATGTGGATGTGATAAGAGAAATGGTGGATTTAATTGATGCTCAAAGGGCATATGAAGCAAATATTACTGCAATTAATACAACAAAAACTATGATGATGAATGCTCTAGAAATAGGTAGGAGGTAGTTAGATGTTCATAAGAACTGTTAATTTAGAAAATCCTTTTATTCAAACGGATAAAGATAGTAAAGCTGTAAACAATGAAAAAGACAATCAGTTTAGCAGTATATTAAAAAACGCATTAGATCAGGTCAATAAACTACAGATTCAAAGTGATGAATACAAGGAATTATTAGCTACTGGGGATATTGACAATTTACACGATATTACAATAGCTGCTGAAAAGGCTAATATTTCATTACAATTAACCCTTTCTATAAGAAACAAATTAGTAGAAGCCTATCAGGAAATAATGAGAATGCAAGTTTAGATAAAAGTTGTAAGAAATGAGGTGTAGAAGTGGGGGAATCAATACAGCAATTTAGGAATCAATTAAATGAATATTGGCAGAATATAGAGAAGGGTAAGAAGAAAAAAATTATTATAATTGGAATTGCTTCTGTTCTATCAATACTCATTTTGACTTTCTTATTTACAAGAACTGATTACGAAATATTATATAGTGATTTATCTTTAGAAGATATGGGAAAGATAACTGAAGAATTGGACAATATGGGTGTTAAATGGAAGACCCCAAAGGATAATACTACTACAATATTAGTGCCTTCTGAACTAAAGGATAAGGTCAAAATACAACTGGCTTCTGAAGGACTACCTAAAAATGGATATAGTTTTATTGATGCTTTTAAAGAGAGTAATTGGAGCATGACCGATTATGACAAAAAGGAAAGGATGAAGTTTGCTTTACAAAGCGAATTAGCTTCAACAATCTCTCAAATTGACGGAGTGGAAAATGCAACTGTGTACATAAACTTTGATGATGATTCCGGTTTCGTTTTAGAGAATGATAAAAATGAAACTACAGCATCAGTCTTTATAGAGAAAAGCTCTAATAAATCATTGGATTCGCAAGCAATAAAAGCTATACAGTATTTAGTAGCATCATCAATAAATATGGATCCTGAAAAGGTTGAAATAGTTGACAATGATGGAAATCTGCTAACTGGCGACCAAAGTGATTCGGAATTATTACTTACTGATCAATTTGTGATCAAAAATAATTTAGAAAACAAGATAAATAACAGCTTAAAAAGATTTTTAGAGAATGTATTTGGTCAAGGAAATGTTGATGTAAGATCTAGTGTAGCTATCAATTTTGATAGTCAGAAGACTACTTCAGTGGAATTTTCTCCTCCTGTAGAAGGAAGAGAGGAAGGGTTAATCAGAAGTATAGAAGAAGTTGAAGAACATGTAGCTGGAGGTAATGCTCAAGGCACCCCTGGCGAGAATGAAAATATTCCTGACGATGTAATGCTTGATGAAAACCAAGAAACGTACAACAAGAGCAGCAGTGTTATCAATTATGAGTTAAATCAGATAAACCAGGAAATATTAAAAGCTCCAGGCCAAGTAGAAGATATAACTGTAGCTGTACTCATAAATAGTAACGTACTAGTTAATGGAAGTTTAACTCAAGATACGGAAAGAGATATTGAAAATTTGATTTATGCTGCTACTGGGTTAAATACTAGGCAGGTGGAAGTAATGGCAGCAAACTTTGGTTCCCCAGATATTGACACTACTACGGCAGATTCTCTATTAGAGAGGTTAAGTGAGATCAACTGGCCAGTATGGTTAGCAGCTATAATTGGTGTATTATCAGTTGGAGGATTTATTATCTACAGAAGAAGGAAGAACAAGAAATTAGATTATCTTAACCAGTTACAGTATCAAGAAGATGAAGACACTATTCGTGCAGAAGTAGAAGATTTAGAATTTGAACCAGGCAAATCAGAAATAAAAGAGAAAATTGATAAATTTGTAGACAAGAATCCAGAAGCAGTTGCACAATTATTAAGATCATGGTTAAACGAATAGGAGCGGATTAGTATGACAAAACAATTTAAGGGGAAAGAAAAAGCAGCAATATTTTTGATTGCTTTAGGACCTGAAAAATCTGCAAAGGTATTTAAACATCTAAATGAAGATGAAATTGAAGAATTAACTTTGCAAATAGCAAATATGCTAATGGTATCTTCAGAGGAAAAGGATAAAATATTGGAAGATTTTTATCAACTGGCTCTTGCTCAGGAGTATATATCTGAAGGTGGAATAAATTATGCAAAGGAAGTGCTTGAAAGAGCTTTAGGTGAAGAAAGAGCTATAGATATAATAAACAGACTAACATCATCTTTACATGTAAGGCCATTTGAATTCATTAGAAGAGCCGATGCAAATCAGTTGCTCAATTATATACAGGATGAACATCCTCAGACAATTGCTTTGATTTTATCCTATTTAAAGCCAAATCAATCTGCACAAATTCTAGCAAATTTAACACCAGAGAAGCAGACTGAAGTTACTCGACGTATAGCTATGATGGACAGGACTTCACCAGATATAGTAAGAGAAGTTGAACAAATATTGGAAACTAAGTTTTCTGGATTACTATCAGAAGATTTCACAACTACTGGTGGGGTACAGAATGTTGTTGAAATACTTAACTCAGTAGATAGAGGAACAGAAAAGCATATAATGGATGAATTGGATAGAACAAATCCAGAATTAAGTGAAGAAATCAGAAAGAGGATGTTTGTATTCGAGGATATTGTTACATTGGATAACAGGAGTATCCAACGAATCATTAGAGAAATTGATAATTCTCAATGGGCTATTGCATTGAAAGGTGCTAGCGAAGAAGTTAGAGAGGTTATATTCGCTAACATGAGTAAGAGACTTGTAGAGATGATAAAAGAGGATATCGATTTTATGGGTCCAGTTCGTGTAAGAGATATAGAGGAAGCACAGCAGAATATTGTAAATGTTATTAGAAGGCTAGAGGAAGATGGAGAAATTATAACTCCTAGAGGAGGAGCTGAGATAGTTGTCTAATATTATTAAATCCTTTAGAGTTATTGAAGGTAATGTAATATACGAAGAAAAAGAAGAAAAATCAGAAATTATAAATAAACAGCTCGTAGAGGAAACCAAGAGGAAATATGAGGAAATCATATCAAAAGCTAAATTAAAGGCAGAGGAGATTATCAACTCTGCCTATAAGGAATATGAAGAACATCTGAATTCAGCTTATGAGAAAGCCAAATCCATATATGATGAAAATAAACAATCTGGGTATGAAGAAGGATACAAAGCTGGAAAGGAAGAGGGCTTTAACAAAGGGTATGAGGATGGTTTTCAAAAAGGAGAAAATGAAGCACAGAAATTAATAGATGAAGCATTGGAAATAAAAAATGAATATATCAACAGGAGAAATTCTCTATTAAAGGAAGCAGAAGAGGATATTGTAAATCTAATAATAACAATTTATGAAAAGGTGTTGTATAAGAGAGTTGAAGAAGATAGAGATTTAATCCTTTCATTAGTATTAAATGGAATAAAGGATTTAGAGATTAAAGACAAGTTAACTATTATAGTTTCCAAAGATGATTATGAAGTTATTGAAGAAAACAAAAAACATATATTGGCAAAGGCAACTCTTATAGATGATATAGAAATAAGAGTTGACAATGATATGGTTAAAGGGGACTGTATCCTTGAAACATCCAAGGGAGATGTGGATGTCAGCATCAATAATCAATTAAAAGAAATTAAAGAATTAATTGTATCTATTTTAAACAATGAGTGATGAAATATGGAAGAGAAAGTGAATATTCAAAAATATATAGAACAAATTAGAGAAAAGAGATTTATAAAATTCATTGGAAATATTACAAAAGTAACTGGATTAACAATAGAATCCAATGGACCCATGGCATCTATTGGAGAATTATGCTACATATACCCTCATAACAAAGCTAAACCAGTATTAGCAGAAGTGGTTGGCTTTAAAGATGATAACATACTACTAATGCCCTTAGGACATATGGAGGGGATTGCCTCAGGAAGTAAGGTAATTGCTAGTGGAAAAACTTTGAAAGTCCATGTAGGAGAGGAATTAAAAGGAAGGATTTTAGATGGTTTAGGTAATCCAATAGATGGCAAAGGACCAATTCCTAGTAAAAAAACTTATGATGTTTCAAACACTCCTCCAAATCCACTGGAAAGACAGGTCATTAAAGAACCTTTGACTTTAGGTGTCAAAGCCATTGATGGTTTACTCACTTTTGGCAAAGGCCAAAGAATGGGTATATTTGCAGGAAGTGGAGTAGGTAAAAGTACTCTCATGGGTATGATTGCTAGAAATAGTTCTGCCGATATAAACGTTATTGGGTTGATTGGAGAAAGAGGTAGAGAAGTTAGAGAGTTTATAGAAAAGGATTTGAGAGAAGAAGGACTAAAGAGGTCTATTGTAGTTGTGGCGACTTCCGACCAGCCTGCTTTAATCAGGGTTAAAGGAGCAATGGTCGCAACTGCAATAGCTGAATATTTCAGAGATTTAGGTAAAGATGTAATGTTGTTAATGGATTCTGTTACAAGGTTTGCTATGGCTCAAAGAGAAATTGGACTAGCTATTGGTGAGCCCCCTGTAACAAGAGGTTTTACTCCTTCTGTATTCAGCGTATTGCCAAAATTGCTGGAGAGAGCTGGAACATCTTCTAAAGGGTCTATTACAGGACTATATACTGTGTTGGTAGACGGAGACGATTTAAACGAGCCAATTACTGATACTGTAAGAGGAATACTTGATGGACATATTGTCTTATCCAGAAAATTAGCTAACCAAAATCACTATCCAGCTATAGATGTTTTAGCCAGCGTAAGCAGGGTAATGCCAAGCATTGTAGATGATGAACATTTGAACATAGCTAATACCATAAAGAACACCATGGCTGTATACAGGGAATCTGAGGATTTAATTAATATTGGAGCCTATAAGAAGGGTTCCAATAGAGAAATTGATAAGGCTATAGATGTTAAGGAGGATATAGACAGATTCCTTAAGCAGAGGGTTCTTGAATCATATCCATTAAATGAAACTATTGAGTTTATGATGAATATTGCTAATAAACTTAACAGCTAGTGTGGGAGGAGGAAAATGGTAAAGTTTAATTTCAAATTGGAAAGAGTATTAAATTACAAACAGACAGTTGAGGACTATAAAAAGAACAAATTTGGATTAGTTCAGCAAAAGCTAAATAAAGAAGAAGCTATTCTCAATGACTTTAATGAATATAAAAAAATGATATTAAATGAAAAAAGCAGTGCTGATGAAATTAAAGCTGGTTATTTAGCCATGTATAATACATATATAAATAATTTAAATCTTAAGATTAAACAACAAGAAAAAAAGGTTGACGAAACCAAAATTGAATTGGAAAGAGCTAAAAACGAAATGATCAGTGCAGTAAAGGAAAAAAAGATGTTTGAGAAATTAAAAGAAAGAGAATATGAAAATTTCACTTATGATTTAATGAAAGAAGAAGAAAAATTAAATGATACTATAGTTAGCTACAGAACAACTACCCAGCAATAGGGGGAGAGGAAATGGAAAGCACTTCAAACGTAAAAAGTAAAAAATCAAAAAAGGTAACAATAATTATCATAGCTGTTTCAGTTTGTGTAATATTAGCAGGAATTACTTTTGCCTATTTTAAGTTTCCTGCTTTTAATAGCAAGATAAAGAATTTAATGGCAAAATTGCCATGGGTATCACATAAAGAAGTCAAATCTTCTTCATTAACAAAGAAGGAAATCAACGAGAAGATGGATGATATAGCGGAATATTATCTATCCATGGGTATAGAGGATGCAGCTGATAGATTATACCTAATAAAAAGAGATGACGAAGAGTTATATAGCAATTTAATCAAATTGATGAATAAAAAGTCCTCTGCAAAGACTAGTGAGATAATTAAATTAGTTAGAAATTTAGAAAGTAAAGGAGATTTACTAGCCTACTTACACAATGAGATAACCCATCAACAACAAAATCGATTGAATTCAGAATTATATAAGCTTGAGAATCAGGACCTTTTAATTACCATTAAAGAGATAAAAAACATTTTAAATTCTGAAGACAAGTCTAGGAAAGAACTAGCTGATATATTCAACTACATGGATGAAGAAGTATTGGCAAATGCAATATACTATCTAGATGAAGAATCTAAAATTAGAGTTTTGAATCTATTAGATGACAGCAAACGTTCTTCCATAGAAAGCCAAATATTAGCTGTAAGCAACAAAAAATTGGAGCTTAAAGATTTGGCGAAACTATATGAAACAAAACCATTGGAATCGGTTATTAAGGAAATTGGAAATACCGAGCAACACTCTATGGAGGAATTAGGCGTTATATATTCAAATCTGCCAATTTTAAAGGCAGCAGAGATATTGTCACAGATTAGTGATGATGATTTTGTTAAAGATGTTCTTGCAGCTATAAGAAGAGAACAAAATTTAAACAACGCTGAATCCTCTTCAGATAAGGTCAGTAGAGCAATAGAATTTACTAAGGAATATAATAGCAAGATTAATGAATTAGTTCAGGTCTATGAACAGATGAGTCCTGAAAAAATAGCTCTTATAACAGAGAAGATGATCAATAATAACGCAACAGTTACTGCCCTTGAGTTGGATTCGGAACCTGCATTTGAAGTTACAGATGCGGATATTATCATTGATGTATTATCAAAATTGAAAGACAAAACTCTTTCAAAGGTAATCAGTTACATGTCTACAGAAAACGCTTATAAGCTAACACAAATGTTAGCTAAACCATAAACAGAAATATGAAAGGAGGTGGAAAAGTGTTTGGAGTTGCAGTACCCAACAATGCTGATGCAGTTATGAATATAGCAGCTAATGCCAATATAGCAAATTCAAATAAGGCTACTAAAACTAATGATAGCAATGATTTCACTACCATACTTGAAAGACAAAAAAGCATTCTAGATAAAAAAAGAGCAGTGAATGAAGACAATACTACAAATAGTTCCAGCCAAGTTTCAAAGAAGAAAGTCCATGATGAAGATGAAAATATGGATGAAACATTGGATAAAACAAATAAAGTGCTAGAAATATTAAACCATATAAACCAGTTGATTTCACTGTTTAAAACTGAAACAAAAGAATTTACCCAAATGGACCTTGAACCTCTAAAGCTAGAATTAAATGAGCTATTTGAAATATTGTCTAATTTTTCCTTACATGAACAAATGAACCTATTGAAAGAAACTGGATTAGGAACTATTGAAGAATTAGCAAACTTTATTATGGACAAGATTGGTGAAATTGACATTGTAGGAGAGAAAGTATTGGATCCAAAACTAGAGGAACTCATTGCTCATTTGGACAATCTATTTGATAATGTAAAAGAAAGTATATCTGGTGATATCAATAGAGAATATACGAATCTATTAGATTTGCAACAAATACCAGCAGAAAATCAAGATATCAGCGAAAGGAATTCAATAGACCAATTGGACTCAGAGGAGATTGTTCTAAATAAAGACCATAATGCTGAAAGACATGATATAGCATCTGAGAAGAAATTAGATATCTCAGATGAGCCAATTACTAGCCATTTGACGGAAACAGATGAAGATCCTAATAATTTGGATTTCACATTCAGTTTCCAATCTGCTGATATGAATGTAAACAATGAATATATACCACAAGAATTACCAGATTTTAATGCAGACAATCAGGTTTCAAAAGAAGATGTACTACAACAGATTGTAGATAAGATGAAGCTAAATTTACAAGAGAATAAGCAGGAAGTAGAAGTGAAACTAAAACCAGATATTTTAGGGAAGCTTCTATTGAAGATGGAGTTAAAGGATGGGATAATGACTGCCAAGTTAGTGGTTGATAATATTAGGACTAAAGAGATAATCGAATCAAATCTCATCCAGTTAAAAGAACAGATTAAGGATAATGGGTTAGATATAAAGACCTTTGAAGTCTTTGTAGGAACCAATCAGGATTTTGAAAACCAGGAAAGAGGCAGGTTTAACTACAATCCGAGAACCAATAAGAAGTTGAAAATTAGAGATGAATTTGTGGAAGGAACACAGCTTTATGATGACAATTTAATGAGAAGTAGTACAACAAGCTATCATGAAGGGCAACTTAATCTATTTGCCTAGGGGGTGATAAGATGACAGTAAATGGTGTTGATAATTCATCTAACATTCATTGGTTTGATAATACAAATAATTCAACCAAAAAGGAATCAAGTCCACTTGATAAGGACGCTTTTTTGAAACTACTGGTAACTCAATTACAATATCAGGACCCATTAAATCCCATGAATGATACCGAGTATATTGCACAATTAGCTCAGTTCAGTTCATTAGAACAGATGCAGAATTTAAATGAAAACATAAAAGCATTAGGTTTAGAGTTATTAGATTCCATAGATAATTTAAGTTTGGGAATGTCAGTGATTAATGATAATATTATCTCAATTGCAGAAGATTTGTTAGAAAAACTAGATAGTTTAATAACAAATCCATCTGATGAAGAGGAATCTAATATAGAAGCTATAGAGGAATTAGCAAATATGAAAAAAGCTATTGAATCCTATATTTCTGTATATTAGAATAGGACAAATTCTCAGTATGTGTTAACTTGTGGAGATGATATGATGAATGAGATAAATATCAGGCGTTTAGAAAGTAGACTGATTGGCACTTCACAGCCGAATAGAGTTCAACAAAAAGGTAAGGACTTTGGACAAGTTCTAGAGAAAATATATAAAAAGAACCAAAGCATATCATTCTCAAAACATGCCATAGAGAGAATGGATAAGAGAAATATGGAACTTACTAGTGAAGAGCTAAATAAGTTAGAAATGGCCTTTGATAAAGCAGAAGATAAAGGAGTAAGAGATGCTTTGATTATAATGGGCGATAAAGCTTTCATTGCCAGCATAAAAAACAAAACTATTATAACCACTTTAAACAAGGAACAATTAAAAGATAATGTTTTTACGAATATAGATGGAGCAGTTATCATATAACTGGACCTTTTTAGGAGGTTATGCATATCTGAATGACAGAGGATATGCACTGCTCCAAAATAAGGAGGGTATGCTTTATGATGAGATCCATGTATTCAGCAATATCAGGGTTAAGATCCCATCAAACTAAAATGGATGTTATAGGAAACAACATTGCCAATGTTAATACTGTTGGATATAAAAAGCAGACTGTTACATTCCAAGAGGTATTCAGCCAAGTAATAAGAGGAGCCAGTGCTCCACAGGATGGCAAAGGAGGAACAAACCCACAACAAATAGGATTAGGTGTGGATGTAGGAGCTATTAATACAATCCATACTCAAGGGGCCACCCAGAGAACTGACAATCCAGAGGATTTGATGATAAATGGAGAAGGGTTCTTTGTAGTAACTGACGATACCAACTTTGAAAGGAGATATTATACAAGAGCAGGAAACTTTACATTGGATAGAGATGGAAACTTGGTTACAGTTGATGGATATAAGGTTTTAGGATATGTAATAGATGAAGATGGTAATATAACAAATACTGTAGCTCCTATTCGAATTAACAAATCAGAAACAATAGCACCATCACCTACAACTAAAATTGAAATCAGAGGGAATTTGGATTCTAGAGCAGAAGTTGGTGATAAACACACTGCAGATACTATTATTAAGGATAGTTTAGGTAATTCTTATGTTGTAACATTTGAGTTTGAAAAGACCAGAGATAAAGAATGGACTATGAGAGTTAGTAAAATAACAGATCAGGCTACAGGAAATTATATGGAAATTCCTGCAAATACAGATCCAGATGGTACAGCAAATACAGATCCAGATGGTACAGCAAATACAGATCCAGATGGTACAAATAATCAGATTCCAAGTGTAACATTGGGATTTAATGAAGAAGGAAAGCTTATAAATATAGATGGCAATGATTTGACAGATAATTCAAAGCTAGAATTCGAAGTAAAATTAACTGGTTTAGATGGAATTAAGTTTGATAAGGATAAAGATGGGACTACTATTAGTTCTCCTATACCTCCAGCAGGTAGTTTCGAAAATATTTTAATTTTCGATTCAAGTAACGAAGAAACATATAACCAACTCACCCAATACGCAGCTGAAATGGATGCAAAACCCTACGCTATGGATGGTAACTCTTCAGGTACTATTGAAAGATACACTGTAGACGCTAAGGGTGTTGTTTACGGAGTATTCTCCAATGGTGAGAGAAAAGCCTTAGCTCAGCTTGTATTAGCCAAGTTTGACAACCCAATGGGTTTACAGAAGATGGGAAGCAACTTGTTTATAAATTCAAGAAACTCTGGAGAGCCTCAATATGGAGTAGCTGATTCTAGCGGATTTGGTTCTATAATCTCAGGGTCCTTGGAAATGTCCAATGTGGATTTGGCATATGAGTTTACTGAGATGATTACTACTCAAAGAGGATTCCAGGCAAATTCAAGAATTATTACTGTTGCTGATGAGATGTTACAAGAGCTTGTAAATATGAAACGTTAGAATAATTAGCCCTTAGAGGGGTTTTCCCCTCTAAGGCTTAAAGGTTAAGGTGATTTTTATGATAAAAGTAAAAAGGCTAAACGGGAAGGAATTTGTTGTAAACTGCGAGTTGATACAGTATATAGAGGAAACTCCCGATACAGTACTAACTCTTACAACTGGTCAAAAAATTATTGTAGCAGAATCTGTTGATGAAGTTATAGACAAGGTAATAGAATATAAAGCAAAGATACTGGAGCGAAAAAGTAATGCTTGGGGAAAAGAGGTGTAATAATTGGATATTTCAACAATCGTAGGTATATTATTGGGATTTGCATTTATGATTTTTGGTATCATTACATCTGGTGACCTTGCTTCTTATATCCATATTCCATCAATAATTATTACTTTAGGTGGAACTTTAGCTTCTACATTAACTTGTTTTCCAATAAAAGATTTTGCTAATACAATGAAAGTTCTTAAGAAGGCTTTTGCATATAAAGACAATTCACCAGATGATGTTATTAAGGAAATCATTAATTTGGCAAATGTGGCTAGAAAAGAAGGCCTTTTAGCTTTAGACGAGTATGCAGAAAATTTAAATGATGAGTTTTTGAAAAAAGGTATAATGCTAATTGTAGATGGTACAGAACCAGAATTAGTCAGAAATATTTTGGAAACAGAATTGGTTTACCTAGAAGAAAGACACTCTAATGGACAGAAGGTATTTGAATCAGCAGCTAATTTTGCTCCTGCTTTTGGTATGATTGGTACATTAATTGGTCTAATAAACATGTTGAGAACTTTGGATGACCCAAGCACAATTGGACCCAATATGTCTGTTGCTCTAGTAACCACATTTTATGGTTCTGTATTAGCAAACGTAATCTTTCTACCACTAGCTCAAAAACTAAAGAGAAGAAATGGAAGAGAAATTTTAGTAAAAGAATTGATGGTTGAAGGATTGTTGTCAATACAAGCTGGAGAGAATCCTAGAATCATTGAGGAGAAATTGAAGACTTTCATACCTCCAAAGATGAGAAAGAACTATAGAGAACAGTTGGAGAAAGAGGGAGCATAATGAGAAAGAGACGAAAAGATTCTGAAGGGCCTGCTGCTACATGGCTCAATACATATAGTGATATGGTAACACTGTTGCTTTGCTTTTTTGTAATGCTATATACTTTTTCAAACTTGGATGTGCAAAAATTTCAAAGCGTTATGGCAAGCTTTCAAGGTGGCATGGGAATACTTGATGGAGGCAATCTAATAGATATACCTACTGTTCGAAATCAGGAAGAAATAGATTTAGAAAAACTAAAAAGTGCTTTAGAGGACTATGCAGTTAGTTCAAATTTACAATCAGAAATTACCGTTTCTATTGATGAAAGAGGATTAATAATTAGATTTATGGACAGGGTATTGTTTGACCCAGGTAAAGCGGATTTAAAGCCTGATGCTAAGGAAATTTTGAATGCAGTTGCTGAAATGCTACAAAGAGAAGAGTTCAAGGATAAGGTCATTAAAGTAGAGGGACATGCTGATACTACACCAGTATCTCCTAAAGATGGTTTTGCTACAAACTGGGAGTTATCAACTACAAGGGCTACCAATGTGTTGAGATATTTGGTTGAAGAAAAGGGAATTGAAGGTGGAAGAATTTCTGCATCTGGATATAGCTATTATAAACCAATTGCACCAAATGACACGAAGGAGAATAAAGCTAAGAATAGAAGAGTTGACATTGTAATACTGAAGTCATCTTATGAAAAAAATGAACCAAAGTAAGAAGGACGGTGTTGGATTATGAATAAGAAAAATGTAATAATAGTTGTATTGTTAATTTTAGTAGTTCTTCTTTCCGTTACAGGAATAGCATTAGGATTAAAATTTATAAATGGTTATGAGGCAAACGCTGGTAAAAACCTTAAAACATTTTCCTTAGATTTAAACGATATGTACTGTAATGTAAAGGATAGCAATAAAATTCTAAAAGTAAATATCACTATTGAAACAAATAATAAGGATACTCTTGAGATTTTAAGTAGAAAAGTTTATTTGATCAGGGATAATATAAATCAAATAATAAGAAATAAAACTGAAGAACAATTAAAAGGCAGAGAAGGGCAAACAAATCTACAAAAAGAAATTAAGGAAACTCTTATTCAAATATTCAATGATGAAACAATTACTAATGTTTATTTCAACGATTTTGTAATGCAGTAAGGAGGTAGAGGCAGTGTCTGAAATATTGTCCCAAAGCGAAATTGATGCCCTACTTCAAGCTCTTAATTCAGGAGAATTAGATGTACAAGAGATGAAAGAAGTAGAACAATCAAAGAAAATAAAAAAGTATGATTTTAGAAATCCTCAAAAAATTGCCAAGGACCAGTTAAGAACACTGGAGATG
>ENA-OWOZ01002544-OWOZ01002544.1-bioreactor-metagenome-genome-assembly--contig:-NODE-2544-length-13491-cov-2.976890_pt1 | contig 13491 bp, 19 predicted proteins | sample MGYA00238140_ERZ651804 | MGnify/ENA primary metagenome ERZ651804 (study PRJEB26910, sample SAMN07631232) | bioreactor metagenome | isolation source: Switchgrass digestor | place: USA: Dartmouth... | reverse complement strand
CTAATCTACTATATCCATACTGTCTAGATGTAGGTATAAGCTCTTCAAAGCTTATGTAAATCATGATACCGGCTACTACAGCAAATATTGCTCCTAGGAAAAATTCATCAATAAAGGGTCTTAACACAAGGAAGGCTAAAATAGCACCAAAAGGCTCAGCGATGCCGGATAAGAAGGTATATTTTAATGCAGTCATTTTGCTCTTTGATGCAAAATATATGGGCATGGCCACCGAAATACCTTCAGGTATATTATGAAATGCAATAGCCATGCCTATGGATATACCAAGACTTGGATCGTTATAGCCTGCCATAAATGTTGCAATACCTTCGGGAAAATTATGTAGCATCATGGCCAGCATTGATACAAAACCCACTCTATAAAGATTTGGATGTGGTTTGTCGTTTCTTTCAGTGTCAAATTCTTCATGTGGTACAAAATAATCAATTGTCAAAGCTAAGCATAAGCCTATTGCCATGAATATGACAGAAAAAATAATTGCCTGGCTTTCTCCCAAGTGAGCTGCAATAGCTTGCTGAGCTTCTGGTAGCAAATCAGAAAACGATACGGATATCATCACTCCTGCCGCAAAACCTAAGGAACAAGATACGATTTTTTCGCTTTTTGATTTGGTAAAAAAGATTAATGTTGCCCCAAGTAGTGTAGAGATTCCAGCAACAAAAGAAATTAAAAATGCTTATATAACCACTAAAGATGATATAAGGAAGGCCTCAGAGATAATTCAAGGTTTTTCCGTGTATTCCTTTGGAGAAGAACTAAAAAATGGTTATATTACTATACCTGGAGGGCATAGGATAGGAATTTCCGGTAGAGCTGTCATAGATGATGGAAATGTTAAAACTATCAAGGACATTTCCTTTATTAATTATAGGATAGCAAAGGAAATTATTGGAGCAGCAGATAAAGCCATACCTTATATTATAGCTGGAAATTCAAGCATATATAATACTTTAATAATATCACCTCCACAATGCGGAAAAACCACTTTGTTAAGAGATATAGTAAGACAGTTGAGCAATGGAATAAAATCGCAGAATATAAAAGGTTTCAAAATTGGATTAGTGGATGAAAGATCTGAAATAGCAGCCTGCTTTTTGGGAGAACCAAGGAATGATGTAGGTATAAGAACAGATGTATTGGACGCCTGTCCAAAGTCACAAGGAATAATAATGCTGATAAGATCTATGTCGCCGGACATTATAGCTACAGACGAAATAGGAAGAAAAGAAGATGCAGATGCATTAATGGAAGGAGCAAATGCTGGAGTAAAAATAATTGCAACAATGCATGGCAGTGATATAGATGACCTGTTTAGGAAAATTGAACTGAAAAAATTACATAGTAACTATTTTGAAAGAATTTTAGTCCTAGGGAGAAGCAAAGGAGTAGGCACTATTGAGAAAATATATGACAGGGAGGGAAGGATACTATATTTAAATACCTAGCAGGAGGTAGATTGTATATGATTAAAGGAATTGGTGCCTTACTGATAATCATTTCAAGCAGCTTGCTTGGAATACTTATATCCAGCAAATACAGCATTAGACCTAAAGAAATAAGAAAGTTAAGATTTTCGCTTCAAATGCTTGAAACAGAGATTGTATATGGTTCTACTCCTGTTCCCTATGCTTGTTATAATGTAGGTTGCAAAAGTGATAATCCATGGAAAAGTTTTTTTCTTGCAGTATCTGAAAATTTGCTTGAAAGAAGATTTTTTAGTATGGAAGAAGCTTGGAATCAAGCAATAGTTAATAATCTTTGTGAATCTAGCTTAAGTCCGTCTGACAAAGAATTGCTTAGAAATTTTGGTAGGATAATTGGTAAATCTGATACGGAAGACCAGAAAAAACACTTCAAACTTATTTATGCTCAATTGGAACATCATGAAAAAATAGCTGAAGACGAAAGAAAAAACAATGAAAAAATGTATAAAAGCATGGGTTTTCTATTGGGCGCAGCTATATTGATTATTTTGGTTTAATGGAGGTTTACGGATGGATGTAAATTTGATTTTTAAAATCGCGGCTATAGGAATTGTCATTGCAGTGCTAAATAATGTACTAATCAGGTCCGGCAGAGAAGAAATGGCTATGATGACAACTCTGACAGGTATAGTAGTATTTTTGATGATGGTAATTAGCCTAATCAGCCGTCTTTTTGATACTGTTAGAACCATGTTTCAATTGTAGGTGAAAAGTATGGATATTATGCAAATTGTTGCGTTAGGTATAATAACAGCAATTCTTTCTACTATTTTAAAAGAATACAGGCCAGAGTTTGCATTAAAGTTAAGTATAGTAGCAGGTTTGGTTATATTTATATCATTGCTTGGAAGATTTAATCAAATCCTTGAGGTGTTAAAAGGGTATGCAGTGAAGGCCAATATAGATATTTTATATTTCTCAACAATACTAAAAGTTATAGGAATAGCTTACATAACAGAGTTTGGTGCACAAATATGTAGAGATGCAGGAGAAGGTTCTATAGCTTCAAAAATTGAGTTTGCAGGAAAGGTTTTGATCATGGCAATAGCAGTACCAATTTATGCAGCATTATTTGACATTATTTTAAAAATCATGCCATGAAGGTGGTAAGACATGAGAAAAATATTTATTATCATACTCATTCTGTTATTGATAAATGTTGATGTACATGCTGATGGAATTGATAGTCTTATTGATGAACAACTAAATCACTTAGATTTAGATGAATTGCAAAAGTTTGCCGATGAAATTGTAATGGATGCAGAAGGTATGATTTCAGAGATAAATATAAAGGATTTCGTTAAAGAATTATATATTGGTTCAGAAAAACTATCTCTTAAAGGCATACTAAATCAACTATGGATGTTTGTATGGAAGGAATTAATGCAAAATGTAGACCTTCTCGGAAAAATAATCATACTATCCGTATTCTGTGCCTTGCTCCAAAACTTACATAAAGGATTTGATAATGAATCAATCGGTAAGCTAGCATATAGTGCATGCTACGTTATCATTATAATATTAGCCATAGGAAGCTTTACACTTGTTAGTAAATTGTGCATCGAAACCATTGACAAAATGGTCAGCTTTATGCAATCTTTAGTACCTACCCTTATTGCATTGCTTCTAACAGTAGGGGGTATAACCTCATCATCACTGTTTCAACCCATAGTTTATACATCTTTAACTTTTATTGCAACTATTATAAAGATAACCATTATTCCTATGGTAATGCTATCCGCTGTATTATCTATAGTAAGCAATATATCTGATAAGGTAAAAATCTCAAAACTGGCATCTTAGTGCGAGGTGTTTCAGTTGGTTTATTGGGTGTGATGCTTACAATTTTTACAGGAATAATTTCTATTCAAGGTTTGGCAGCTTCATCTTTAGACGGATTAGCTGCAAAAACTGCTAAGTTTGCAGTGGATAGTTTTGTACCTATCATTGGAGATTTTTTATCAGAAGCTTTTGATACAGTAGTAAGCTGCTCTTTAATAATAAAGAATGGAATAAGCATTGTAGGACTTATTGTATTATTACTTATTTGTTTATTTCCTCTAGTAAAAATATTTTCAATATTTGCCATATATAAGATTTCAAGCGCATTGATACAACCAATCGTTGATAATGAGTTAGTACAGTGCATAAATGATATCAGCACATCAATATTTATTATGTTCTGCTGTGTGGTTGCTGTCGGAATACTATTCTTTATTTCAATAACTATAATTATGGGAATTGGGAATATGACAGTCATGATGAGGTAGGTGGTTTGTTTTGATAGAGTTTTTAAGAAATTGGGTTATAAATATTGTAATAATAATCATTTTTGTAATCATAACAGATGTTGTTTTGCCGGAAGGTAATATAAAAAAATATGTAAGAGTTATAATAGGTACCTTTGTGTTGCTTACCATAATTAAGCCTTTCATAAGTATAACTGATTTAGCCAATGATTTTGAAAGGACATATATAGAAACAAATGTCGTATTAAATACAGATAAGAAGTTGCTTGATAAAGAGGTTTTGAACAGTTATCAAAATGCAAAAGCCATAGAGATATATGAGTCTAGATTAAAGGATCAAATTGCTTCTGCTGTATCCTACAAGGCGTCTGTTGATAAAAAAAATATAGATGTATCGTTAGATATAAATAAAAATCAGAATAGTAATGATTTTGGATTAATAAATAGTGTAATAGTTATCATATATAACCAAAAAAAGGGGGATAAAATAGAAAAAATAAAAAAAGTCAGAATTGGAGAAGAGGAAAAGGTAATTTATAACGAAGTAGAAGAATATAATTTCAATGAAAAGACATCAACTGCTGATATAAGAAATATGCTGAGCGAAATACTTGGCATTAACAAGGATAAAGTACAAGTAAAACTCTTCGTTGAAATGAATTAGGGGGTTTTAGTATGAAAATACTGGAGTGGCTTAAAGAAAAATTAATGATAGACAATAATAAAAAACTATATAACAATTTAGTAATCCTGCTCTGCATGGGTGTAGCTTTAGTTATTGTAGCTAATTTTTATAATGATATAACCTATAAAGACAAAAAACCAGCGATTGAAAACATGGAAAATAATAATCAAATAAACGGTACATATAATAATAGCAGCGATGACAACTATGCTGCAGAAATTCAAGATCAACTTTCTACAATATTAAGCAAAATAGCTGGAGCAGGCAAAGTATCCGTTATGATCACCTACGAGAGTGGAAAAGAGCTGGTAACACAAAAAGATAAATCAGTAATAGATAAAGTAACAGATGAAAAAGATAATGACGGAGGTACAAGAATAATAAATGAGTATAGCATAGATGATAAAACGGTAATGGTGAACCAGCAGGGAGGTAGTTCTCAGCCTGTTGTGGTGAAAGAAATTAATCCGGAAATCAAGGGGGTAATAGTAGTAGCAGAAGGGGCTTGGGATTCAAAAGTTAAATTAAAAATCAGTGAGGCGGTACAGACAGTTCTTGATATACCTGCATATAGGGTGACTGTACTTGAAACAAATAAGTAGGGGGTATAGTATATGAAATTCAAAATGAACAGAAAAACAATTGCAATTTGTTCCCTTGTTTTGATGCTTTTTGTAATAGGATATGCATATAATACTTTCATGAGTACAAAATACGATACAATGGGATTTGATTTCGATGCCAGCGATTTATCCGATTTAATGATTGAAGACGAAGTTACTGAAGTAATGAATGATAATAAGGAGAGTAGCGTAACAGTTATTGAAAGCAAGGAAATGGATGAAGAAGATCAGGATAAAGTATCATCTTTTTTTACAGAATACAGACTTGAAAGGGATAAGAACAGAACAAAAGAATATGATATGTGGCAAAATATAATAAACAGCGATAAGGCAGAGCCTACATTTAAAACCTTAGCACAGGAAGAAATAGTTAAAATAGTTGCACTGACAGAAAAAGAAATGATTATAGAGAACTTGATTCTAGCCCGTGGATTCGATGATGCTTTAGTATTTCTGACAGATGACAGCGCAACAGTAGTAGTAGCTGCAAAGGAATTAACACCTGCAAGTGTGGCTAAAATACAAGATATAGTTATGACAAAGACAAAGATCCCTGCAAGCAATATTAAAATAATGCTCAAGGATTAGATATATTTGTAAACAAGATACTATTCTGCTATAATACATATTAGGAAAAAATCTCAATAAACTTGGGGGTGCATAATTTGCAGAGTGATAATAATATAAATGATTATGGAACAGTGAGAATTGCCGATGATGTGGTTGCCATAATCGCTGAAATAGCCGCCAAAGAAATTAAGGGAATAGTGGGCATGAGTGGTGGTATTGCAGATAGCATAACAGAAATGTTAGGAAAAAAGAGTCCTTCTAAAGGCATTAAAGTTGAAGTCGGTGATAAGGAAACCGCTATAGATTTATATGTTATTGTTGAGTATGGTGTCAGAATACCTGATATTGCTTGGCAGGTTCAGGAAAATGTTAAAAAAGCCGTTGAGACCATGACAGGTCTTAATGTAGTCGAAGTTAATATTCATATACAGGGTGTAAACATCGAAAAAGAAAGCAAAGAAGAAGATGGAACAGCAAGATTAAAATAACATTGAAAACTAACCCTCTGAATGATTCAGAGGGTTAGTTTAAATATTTCTACGAAAGGGGATCTATATGAATACTGTAGACAGGCTTTTGTTATTAGTGTACTCCATAGTTGTTGCGGTTTTTTCTTTTTCATTACTTCTGCTTGCTTTGCCTTTTATACCAGCAAAATATGTTGAAGTATTGCGTCTATTTATTTTCGAAAGTAACAGCATGTCTCTATTAGCAATAATATTGTTACTTTTAGCCTTAAAATTTATTTTTAAAACCACTGAATCAGGAGTCAATTATTCTAGTTATATTTCAAAGGAAACAGAAATCGGCGAAATCAGGATATCCTATAGTACAATAAAGTCAATAGCTCTCTCAAGTATAAAAGGCATTAATGAAATTAGAGATGCAAAAGCTCAGATAAATGACAAAAATGGTGAGGTCTCAATACTAATAAATGCTGCTTTTTCAACTGGAGCAATCATACCTGAGATTTCAAAGGACATTCAGAATAAAATAAAAGAATTGGTAGAAGAAACTACTGAAATAAAAGTGAAAGAAGTCGTTGTGTTTGTTGAAGAAGCTAATAATTCTAGCAAAAGAAGGGTAGGCTAGATATGGATAAAGATAAATTGATGAACTTTTTTATTACACACCAGGGAAAAATAATAGGAACTTTAATTGGATTTTTAGCTGGTCTTTTTTTACTCACCCTAGGTTTTTTTAAAACACTAGTATTGTCAATATGCATAGCTATGGGCTATTATTTGGGTAAGAAAGTGGATAATAAAGAAGACATTATACAGTTTATTGAACGACTGTTAAAAACACACGGCAAAAAATAGGGAGGAGCAAAAGTAACCATGAACAGGCGTTTACTTAGGCAAAGTGCTTTTAAGATAATATTCAGTTTTAGTTTTAATAAGCATGATATAGATCAAATATTAGAAGATATATCAGAAGAGAATGATGTATATTTTGAACAAGAAGAAGACTCTGATGGTAAACAGATTCCTCAAATAAGTCGAAAGCATAAAGAATTCTTGAATAAAATAGTTAGAGGTACTTTGGAAAATATTGAAAGCATAGATAAGGTTATTAAGAGTAGCCTTAAGTCATGGAGCATGGAACGAATTGCTAAGGTAGATCTAACTATTTTAAGAATGGCCATATATGAACTTCTATATGCTAAAGATGTTCCTGCAAGTGTTGTAATTAATGAGGCAGTAGAATTAGGTAAAGTATTCGGTAATGATGACTCCGGCAGCTTTATTAATGGTGTTTTAGGGAGAGTAGTAAGAGAAATGGAAGAGTCGGGTGAATAAACATGTATTTTTTAGGTATTGATACAAGCTGCTATACTACTTCTGTTGCTTTAATAGATGAGGATGAAAATCTTGTTGCAGATGAAAGGATTATGCTCAAAGTTAAGACTGGAGAAAGAGGTATAAGGCAGTCAGAGGCTTTTTATCAACATATTGAAAACTTGGATGCATTAGTGGAAAAACTATACGAAATAATAGATCCAAAAAAAATTAAAGCAGTAGGTGTGAGCTCTAAACCTAGGAATAATCCAGATTCTTATATGCCTGTTTTTAATAGCGGTTTACATATAGGTAATATTGTAAGAATGTCTTTGGGAATACCTATGTTTTTACTATCACATCAAGAAAATCATATCCTAGCGGGATTATGGTCAATAAAATTTACTCCCTATAGACCTATAGCAACTTATCATATATCTGGGGGAACTACAGAACTGTTACATATTTCAGAAAATGATAATTTAAATATTGAAATCATAGGCGGTTCCTCAGATTTAAAAGCAGGTCAATTTATAGACAGAGTGGGAGTATCCATGGGATTAAGCTTTCCCTGCGGTAGAGAGATGGACAGGCTTTCACAATCAGTAGGCGATATTGGTATTATCATTCCTACTTCTGTAAATGAAAGCTATGCCAGTTTCTCAGGACCGGAAACATTTGCACAGAAAGTGATTAAAACAGGAAAATATGATAAAGCACAACTTTCAAAAGCTGTATTCATATGTATTGCAAAATCAATTGAAGAAACACTCATTAATTCAAAAAATAAATATGAATGGGAAGAAGTTCTTTTTATTGGAGGGGTTTCTTCAAATAGTATAATAAATGATTACCTGTCTAGTAGCGAAAAGATTAAGAAAAACCATATCAAGCCTATATTTTCAGAGGGTAGGTTTGCAGTAGATAATGCCCTGGGAGGAGCTATATATGCCAAAAAAAGATATAGAAGATGTTAGAGTTTTTACAGTCACTGAAGTTAACTTATATTTAAGACAATTATTTGAAAGAGACCTTTTATTGTCTCATATTTATATAAAAGGTGAAATTTCTAATTTTAAAGTACACACATCTGGTCATGCATATTTTTCTCTGAAAGACAGAGAATCAAGAGTAAAATGTGTCATGTTCAAAAGCAATTTATCAAGGTTAAAATTTATGCCTGAGGAAGGCATGCAAGTGGTAATAAGAGGTTACATTTCTATATATGAAAGAGATGGCCAATATCAGCTTTATGCTGAAAGTATAATAGCTGACGGTGCAGGTGAACTATATAAAGCCTATGAGCAGTTAAAAAGCAAACTATCTAGTGAAGGGATGTTCTCTGAAGAGCATAAAAAACCTTTGCCGCTGCTCCCTAAAAGAGTTGGAATAGTGACTTCTCCCACTGGTGCAGCAATTAGAGATATAATATCTATTGGAAGAAGGAGAAATCCTAACATTGATATATATTTATACCCTTCCCTTGTTCAAGGAGAAAAAGCTTCAATAGAAATTGCTGAAGGTATAAAATACTTTAATAGATATAGCGATGTAGATGTTATAATAGTTGGTAGGGGAGGAGGTTCTATAGAAGAGTTATGGTGTTTTAATGACGAAGCAATTGCTAGAGCAATATTTGAATCACATATACCTGTTGTTTCCGCTGTTGGACATGAGACAGATTTTACTATTAGTGATTTTGTTGCCGATGTAAGAGCTGCTACGCCTTCTGCTGCTGCAGAATTGGTTTTTCCGGATAAACAGCAGTTAATCTCATATATTAAGAAAATTGAAGGTCATCTATACTCTTCTATGGTTTCTTATATTAAAGATAAGAAAATTTTGTTAAACAGCTTGACATCAAGGAGTTCATTTAGGCATACTGAGACTAAAATACTTAATTATAGGCAATCCTTAGAGAGTATGAAACAAAATCTAGATAAGGCTATTAAGAATACTATTGAGGACCAACGAAATAACTTATATATATATAATGAAAAGCTTAATATTCTAAACCCAGCTTCTTACCTAAACAAAGGATATGCTTATATAAAAAATAAAAAGACTGGGGAGCTAATAAAAAGCATAAAAATGATAACTAATGATGATGTTTTAAATATCCATCTTAAGGATGGATATGCATCTGCTGTTGTAATATCAATATGTGAAGGGGATAAAAATGAATAATGAATTAAGTTTTGAAAAAGCTATTAAAAGGCTTGAAGAAATCGTTAGTATTCTGGAAAGTGGAGATTTATCCTTAGAACAAGCACTGGAAGCGTACAGTGAAGGAGTGAAGCTTTCATCATACTGCAATACCAAATTAGAAGAAGCAGAAGGAAAGATGATTAAAATAATAAATGAAAACCGTGATTATAAAGAAATTGAAATGGATAATGAAATGAAGGAGTAAGTCATGAATCTTAATCAGTTTATAGAAAAATACGGTGAAATTATAGAAAATAACTTAAATAAATTATATAATAACGAGAATAGCTTACCAGTTATAGAGGATGCCATGAAGTATAGCCTACTTGCAGGAGGAAAAAGATTACGCCCTCTACTAACCCTTATGTCCTGTGATTTGTTTGATGGTTCAATAGATGAAGTTTTGCCATATGCATGCTGTATAGAAATAATACATACTTATTCTCTTATTCATGATGATATGCCTGCTATGGATAATGATGATTATAGAAGAGGAAAATTAGCAAATCATAAAGTATTCGGGGAAGGCTTCGCACTGCTAGCAGGAGATGCTTTGCTGAATAACGCATATGAAATATTGCTTGATTGTATAATTAATGATCCATCTATACAAAAGATAAGAGCAGCTTCTATCATCAGCAAGGCCGCTGGATTAAATGGTATGATAGGAGGCCAGGCTATTGATCTTTATTATGAAAATAAAAATATTGATATAGAAAAATTAAATGAAATGCATAGTAAAAAAACAGGAGCATTGATAAAAGCAGCTTTAGAAGTAGGTGCTATAATATCAAAAGCTTCGTATGAAGATTTGGAGAGAGTAAGAACATTTGGTGAGAATTTAGGTAGGGCTTATCAAATTTCCGATGATATTCTTGATGTAATTGGAACAAAAGAGAAAATGGGGAAAACAATAGGTAAAGACGCAAAAAACAATAAATCTACCTATGTTACCTTTTATGGTTTGGATAAATCGAAAAAAATACTGTTTGATACTATTAGTAATGCCAAAGAAGCTATAGAAGTATATGGCTGCAAAGCTAAGCTTCTATTAGAACTTGCTGACTTCATAGCATATAGGGATACTTAAAGGGGGATTATTTTTGAATTTTTTCATAAAGATATGGGCAAATAAAGTACTATTATCAAGTATTACAGCCTGGTTTATAGCTCAATTTTTGAAAATATGTTTTTCGCTATATAAGGATAAAAAACTGGATCTCACACGATTTGTTGGTTCAGGAGGCATGCCAAGTTCCCATACTTCTTTTGTTACAGCTTTAGCTACTTCTGTGGGTAAGCTGAATGGCTGGGATTCCAGTTCCTTTGCTATAGCTCTATGTTTTGCCCTTGTCGTTATGTATGATGCGGCTGGAGTGAGAAGGGCTGCAGGAAACCAAGCCAAGGTTTTAAATATAATAATAGAAGATATATCTCAGCATAAACCGCTAGGTGAAGAAAAATTAAAGGAGCTTATAGGACATACTCCCAAGGAAGTGCTTGCTGGAGCTATCTTAGGAATAGTAATTTCTAATATTATGATTTAGTACAATATAAAACAACAAAAGGCAGGTTTAGTCATGTACAAATTCTTAGATAAAATTAATAGTCCAGAGGATATAAAAAAACTTGATTATAAAGAGCTCGAAGAGCTTAGTCAAGAATTAAGGGATTATATTATAGATGTTGTTTCAAAGAATGGAGGACATTTAGCTTCAAATTTAGGAGTTATTGAGTTGACTATAGCTTTACATAGAGTTTTTGATTCACCCAAAGATAAGATTATATGGGATGTGGGTCATCAATGCTATGTGCATAAAATAATTACAGGAAGAAGAGAAACCTTTAGAACCCTCAGGAGTTTTGGAGGTATAAGCGGTTTTCCGAAGGCTTCGGAAAGCCCTCATGATATATTTGATACAGGTCACAGCAGCACTTCTATATCAGCTGCACTAGGCATGGCTAAAGCAAGAGACTTGACAGGAGGAGACTACTCTGTAGTAGCAGTTATAGGTGATGGCTCTTTAGGAGGAGGGTTGGCATTAGAAGCGTTAAATAATGCTGCCAATCTTAATACAAATATTATATTGATTCTTAATGATAATGAAATGTCCATTGCTAAAAATGTAGGTGGATTAAGTACTTATTTGGGGAGATTAAGAACAGGCAAGATATATTTCAAACTTAAGAGAGAAGTTGAATTTATTTTAAATAAGACTCCTATAGTAGGTAAGAGCCTATATAAAACTGTATCTAGATGCCGGAATTGGTTTAAATATTTAGTAGTAAAAGGTATCATGTTTGAAGAACTGGGCTTTAAGTATCTAGGACCTATAGATGGACATGATATAAAAACCATGGAAAGAATCATATCCAATGCGAAAACCTATAAAAAACATCCGGTTTTGATTCATGTAGTAACAAAAAAGGGGAATGGATATAGAATCGCAGAAGAAAAGCCAGAAAAGTTCCATGGTGTTGGTCCATTTCTAGTGGAAACAGGTGAAACATTGAAAGATAGTAATAGTAAGTCCTATTCTTCGGTGTTCGGAGATAAAATTGTTGAATTAGCTGAAAAAGATACTAGGATATTAGCTATTACTGCTGCTATGCCGGAGGGTACAGGATTAAAAAAATTTGCTGAAAGGTTTAAGGATAGATTCTTTGATGTAGGAATTGCTGAACAACACGCAGTTACTTTTTCTGCGGGCTTAGCAAAGGGTGGTTTTAAACCTATTTTTGCTGTGTATTCAACCTTTCTTCAGAGGGCTTATGATCAGCTGCTTCATGATATATGTCTTCAAAACTTGCCTGTAGTGTTTGCTGTTGATAGGGCAGGGATAGTGGGACAGGATGGAGAGACCCACCAGGGAATATATGATATTTCATATCTCAGAAATCTGCCCAACATTACAATTATGAGCCCCAAATCCGGTTCTGAATTAGAAAGCATGCTTGAATTAGCTCTTAAAATTGATAGCCCTGTTGCTATCAGATATCCTAGGTGGGAAGCTCCAGAATATAGATTTACCGAAAGTCCTTTAGAGTACGGGAAAGGAGAAGTATTATTCTATGGAAATGATGGAATAATTATTGCTGAAGGTACAATGATAGGCAGAGCCATTGAAGTATGTGAATCTTTAAAAAAGAAAGGTATAGAAATGACTTTAGTTAATATAAGATTTATAAAGCCCATAGATGGAGCTTTACTTGATGAATTATCCTCCAAATCCTTGCCAATATATACCCTAGAGGATAATGTATATGAAGGAGGATTTGGAACCAGCATATTGGAGTATTACACTAATAATAATGCCAAAGTAGACTTAAAAATTTTTGCACATAAATGCGGAATAGTACCTCATGGAACTGCAGATGAGTTAATGAAGCTTCAAAAACTTGACACATTTAGCATATGCGAAGCAATATTATCAGATATTAAGGGGAAAAATAATGGCACAAGATAGAAAGAGATTGGATGTACTGCTTGCAGAAAAAGGGCTGGCAGAAAGCAGGGAAAAAGCCCGGGCAATAATTATGTCCGGGATTGTTTATGTGGATGGAAATAAAGCAGATAAGCCCGGCACAAAAGTTGATATGCAATCAAATATTGAAATAAGAGGTAACACTTTACCTTATGTGAGTAGAGGTGGTTTAAAGTTAGCAAAAGCCATAGAGTTATTCGATATTGATTTAAGAGGCGTAGTAGCAACGGATATAGGAGCTTCAACCGGAGGATTTACAGATTGCATGCTGCAAAATGGTGCATCAAAAGTTTATGCTATTGATGTTGGGTATGGGCAACTGGCTTGGAAATTAAGAAGTGATGACAGGGTTATAGTTATGGAAAGGACTAATATAAGATATGTA
>ENA-OWOZ01002534-OWOZ01002534.1-bioreactor-metagenome-genome-assembly--contig:-NODE-2534-length-13536-cov-3.104020_pt1 | contig 13536 bp, 10 predicted proteins | sample MGYA00238140_ERZ651804 | MGnify/ENA primary metagenome ERZ651804 (study PRJEB26910, sample SAMN07631232) | bioreactor metagenome | isolation source: Switchgrass digestor | place: USA: Dartmouth... | reverse complement strand
TCCGGTGATGCCGGCATAAACCTTGGAATTCTCCGTAAAATAGGCTTAGAGCCAGTGGAGCTTACGGAGAACTCCCGGATGGAGGAGCTGAAAAATGTCCTGCCGGCGGCAGACCTTATTATAGACGGTATTCTTGGCACCGGATTAAAGGGCGAGGTGAGGGATGATGTAAAGGCGGTTATAAATATTGTTAATGCTGCTCAAAAGCCTGTCATATCCATTGACATACCCTCAGGGATATCCGGCGAGACCGGACAGGTTCTGGGGTGCTGCATTAAAGCGGTTAAGACGGTAACCTTTGCCCTCCCAAAGCTGGGTACGCTGGTACATCCAGGCTGCGAATATACCGGAGAACTTATTGTTGCTGATATAGGAATACCATCAAAGGTTATAGAAGGCATGGATATAAAGATTAATATCACCGATAGGGCTTCTATAGCAGGAATGATGCCCAGGAGGCTTGAAAACAGCAATAAAGGTGACTATGGCAGAGTTTTTATAATAACAGGCTCCCCGGGTATGACCGGTTCGGGATGCCTGGCGGCTACCGCTGCACTGCGCACCGGAGCAGGACTTGTATATCTGGGAGTACCATCGGGACTTTCATCCATTTATGGGACGCAAATAATGGAATGCGTAACCATACCGTTGGAAGATGAGAATACCGGAAGCCTGTCAAGAAAATGCCTGCCCCGTATAGAGGAAAGAATGAAGCAGATGGATGTGCTGGCTGTAGGGCCGGGGCTTGGTACCGGTGATGATATATATGATATTGTTTCCGGAATAATAGAAACTGCAGATATGCCTCTGGTGGTGGATGCCGATGCGTTAAATTCCCTTTCCCGGGATGTGTCTGCCTTGAAAAACTTAAAGACGCAAATGGTCATTACTCCTCATCCGGGCGAAATGGCAAGACTTTGCGGTCTAAGCATCCGGGAGGTGCAGGCCAACAGGATCGGTGTGGCCCGGGAGTTTGCAGAAAAATGGAAGGTCATAACAGTTCTCAAAGGCTCCCGGACGGTGACAGCGCTGCCCGACGGAACTGTATACATCAATCCTACGGGCAACCCGGGAATGGCGACAGCCGGATCCGGCGATGTGCTGACAGGGATCATATCGAGCCTGATAGGTCAGGGCATGGCTCCATGGCAGGCTGCTGTGGCAGGCGCCTATCTGCATGGTCTTGCAGGAGACAATGCAGCGTCAGTCCGGGGAGAACACGGATTGATTGCCAGCGACATTGCAAAGGAACTGCCTTATGCCATTAAAGAAGTGTTGATGCCGTATAAGGAAACTGCAGGGAAATAAAGCTAATAAAGCATAAAGCATGGGTGTGTCTATAAGCAGGAGGGCCTGGTAAAGCGTGTCGGAGAGAGGGAAGAGCAAGATTGCAGATTTTTACATTGAATTTTAATACAAAAAATGTTAGATTATAAAATGTATTTATTATCCTGATGATTTTATAGTATGCATATGCCATTTGCAAAGTTATATGCACTATAATTTTGTCCTCATTAAATGCAATAAAATTACATTACAGTAAATATATGAAACTTAATCGATGTTCTGGTACTTGAGGACGATATGGGAGGCTAATGATGTATAAAAGCAAATTAAGACCGCCTGAGGCTCCCCTTGTAACAGAGGATCCATATTTTAGCGTTTGGTCTTTTACTGACAATCTCTATGACGATTTTACCAGGCATTGGACCGGAAGAAAAAATTTCTTGGCCGGAATTATTGAGACAGATGAAATAAGACTTGTTTTTGCATGCAAAGCCCAGCCTGATACCGAAAAGCATTTTCAAGAACCTCTTAGAGCAAAACGGAAATCTGTAAATACAGCCTCACTTACAACAACATATATGTATAATGATGGCGGTGTGGAGCTTCAGATCAAACTTACTACGCCTCTCTTGTCAGGTGGTTACAATGATTTTCCGGCTGGCGGAAAAACCTATGCAAAGGCGGATGGGTTGATATGGACTGCCTCAATGGCGGACTCCAGGGAAGAATTTGAAAGTAGGACCGCACCTCTCTGGTTATTTGCAAATGAAACATTAAGCCGTGTACCGTTTAGATACCGGTATGACACAATTACTGCGCAATAGGTGGATTTTCAGCATCGCTCGGTGTCGGGAGGAATTTCCATGGTATTCAAGGGTAGACAGCTAATGAGCATTAGTAAAAGGAGCATGGAGGTTTAAAATATTTCAGCTAGAGCCCAGTAGCTTTTAATTAAGGTGCTGGGCTTTGAGCATGAATTCATACTGGAGGCGCTATAATGGTTGGTTTTGGTAAGAATAGCAAGCTGGTAATAAGCAAAACGTTAACAAAGATGCTCATTTCATATTTTATAATCATCATTTTATCAATATCTTTGATATCAATAGTCTTGTATCAGCGATTTTCAAAGGCAACTATTGAAGGGATACAGAATAATATTGAGGAAAGCCTTATACAGAACATGAATCAACTGGAATTAATACGGGGACAAGTTTATTCAATAGGATTGCAGCTTATAAACGACAGCGATATCGTGGATTCCTTGTACTGGAATGAAATAGATGAAATGGTGAGGTATAAGGCAACAAGAAAACTGAATCAGGTAAAAAACAGCAATTCCATGATTCATTCAATATACGCCTATAATAGCATAACAAAGCAGTTTGTCAGCAGCTTGGGTTCATCCGGCTTAAGTTCTTTGGATGATGAGATGAGAAAGCTTACGGAGGATTACAGGGAGGGTAACAAACTAAAATTTATACCTTTGAAATATACAAACAGGTCACCTAGTGGAAGCACAAAGACGGAATACATAATAACCTTTATATTTGTTGATTCATCCCAGCAATATATCAAAAGTGAAAATACCGGAAACGACCTTTTGGAGAGTGCGCTGATAATAAATCTGAATGCTGAATACATACAAAAAGCATTTACACAGAGTTATACATCCACCAGCAACAGTATTTTCCTTTTGGATAAGACCGGAGAAGTAATATGCGATTCGGATTTCAAATACTTTGACCAGAATATATCGGACAAGAAGTATATAAGAGACATCCTCGAATCCAATAAAAATTCGGGATATATGATCCGGGAGGATGAGGGCAGGCAGTATCTGATAACGTACAGTTCATCGGATAAGTTTCCGTTTTTATTTGTAAGCAAAGCGGACTATAATCTGCTTTTACAGGAGATATACTCCCTGAAGGCATCAATTATCTTTGTCTGTGGGCTTATAGGTGTTGTTTGCATTACTGTAGCCATACTGGCCGCCTATAATGTATACCTGCCCTACGGCAAGCTTGTAAGGAACGTGCAGTGGCAATTGAAAGCGGAAGCCGACAGCCTTGAGACTCAGAGGACCTACAATGAAATTGAATATCTTTCAGAGGCATTCACGAATATAATTAAAAAATCTAATGAGCTTGCCAACTCAATTCGGGAAAATGTTCCCATGTTAAGAAAAATGTTTTTAAAGGAGCTGCTTTTGGGGCAAGTGTCCTCCAGCGAGGTTTCAAAGAAAATTAAAGAGCTTGGTTTAAGCATTGTACAGGAGAAATCCTGTGTCATACTTTTCAGCATAGATGGTTACATGTCACTGACGGGGATAGAAAACAGAATAGAAATAGCCAGGGAAAAGACTAAAGCTGAAAAAATAATAAGGGATGCGTTTTTGCAATATAACGGAGTGGAAATTGTTGACATGGAGGAAGACTCCATCGCTTTGATTTTAAATGTTAATACTTTGGAGGAATATGAAGAAAGGATAGCTCAAAGTTTAAAAAGTGTGCAAATGAAAATAAATGAGAACCTTGAGATATCAGTGAGCATTGCAAAAGGCGCTTTGGTGGGCATTCTGGAGGATATACATGTTTCGTATGCTAACGCGCGGAATCTGATGAAATACAGGTTTGTATACGGATACGGATCACTAATCGACAATAACATGGTGAAAAACAACAGCAAGGATAACTGCGTTGCAATAAATAAATACAGAAAGAAAATCATACAGGCAATAAAAATCTGCGATGAAAAACAAATGAAATCGGATATGGATGAAATCATACTGCTTATCAAAGACGGGCAGTACGACTATATCAGGCTTATGATCAACCAGCTTGTATTGGATATAATGATGGCAGTCCAATCAATTCTGAATTCTGACAGTGAGGAGATGGATTTCAGCAATATATATGCAAATCTGAACAGCAATGATACATTGGATTCAGCCAAGGAATGGCTTATTACCTTTTGCAGCGGTATAATCCAGAGAATTGAACAAAAGAGGGACAACCGTCAAAAGGAAATGATTGACAAGGTTTTAGCTTACATCCAGGTAAATTACCTACGACCGGACATTTCGGCAGAAATGCTGTCGGATATGGTAAATCTGACACCCGGATACTTCGGAAAGCTTTTCAGCGATTATACGGGAAAATCGGTAAATGAATATATAATTGAGCTGCGTATGAAGAAAGCTAAAGAGCTTTTGGAGAGAAACGATCTCTCTGTAAGTGATATTGCGATGCAGGTGGGATTTTCAAATCAATCATACTTTACTGCCACCTTTAAGAAATGGAATGGGATTACTCCAAATCATTACAGGAACAGCTGCAAAAAACTTGGGGTGGAAAAATAAGAACAAATGCAATAATAGAATAACAACAAATGCAACAATAAAGGCCTTTTCGATTTATCAGAAACAGGATATCTCAGCATGAGGTCCTGTTTCTTTATGTGAACCGGTATGTATTTCGCCTGCCTATAAAGCGGTATTTGCGCACTTTTCAGCCTTTTATAAAATATCTGAAATTTTATAAAAAAATTAAAATCATCAAGAAACAATATTTTTATCAATAGTCGATATGCCAAACTCAAAATTATAAACAAAACACGAAATTGTTTTTATATACAAATTCATCCGGCCGGTTTAGAATGTAAAATGCAAATGGCGTGCATATCTTTATGAAATCAGTAATTTAAACCGGTATTTCACACCGTAGTCAGGAGGGAATATTTCTTTGAAAGGAGATAGGGTGTTGCAGCTCAATAGACGCAGGAGAGGTTTTTTATCCGAATTGATAACAAATAAAGCATTATATCTTATGGCGGCACCGGGAATACTGTTTCTTCTTGTTTTCAGCTATTATCCGATGCTGGGAATACAGATTGCATTCAGGGACTACAATTTTCAAGATGGAATATGGCATAGCCCTTTTGTGGGATTCAAGTACTTTAAAATTTTCTTCAAGTCTCCGTATGCGGACGATTTGCTTTTTACCACGTTATACCTGAATCTGCTGTTTATTATTACGGGACATGTTGTCGCTGTCAGTATCGCTATACTGCTCAATGAGATAACCAACAGTAAATTAAGAAGAATATATCAGTCGGCCATGTTCTTTCCATATTTTTTGTCCTGGGTAATCATATCTGCTTTGGTTTACAGTTTCCTGAATGATAAATTCGGGGCTCTGAACATGGTTTTGAAAAGTATTGGGCTCCAGCCGGTCACATGGTATAACGAACCCGGTTTGTGGAGAGGTATTCTCACCGTAATAAATACATGGCAGTCTTTCGGCTATAATGTTGTAATTTATTTGGCAGCAATTGTATCCATAAATAATGAACTCTATGAATCTGCCAAAATAGACGGGGCATCCAAATTTGATGAGATTTTTAGAATAACTCTTCCGCAGATAACCCCAACCATCGTATTAATGCTGCTTCTTGCTCTGGGTAGAATCTTTTACGGAAATTTCGGAATGATATATGCCATTATAGGTGACAACGGGGTTCTGAATAAAACCACAGATGTAATTGATACTTACATATACCGGGCAATGAGAAGCGACGGGGATTTCAGTACAGGAACAGCTATAGGATTATTTCAGTCGGTATGTGGCTTTATTACAGTGATGATTTTCAACAAGCTGGCTAAAAAATATGATGATAGCATGGGGTTATTTTAGAAAGGAAATGAAAGGGCATGAGAAAACGGTATAGTCTTTTTAATATAGTAAATACGATATTTCTGGGGTTTGTGGCATTGCTGACCATGTTTCCTTTCCTGATAGTTTTGGCAGTTTCCTTTACTGATGAAAGAAGCATCGCTAAGAACGGCTTCCGACTTATACCGGAAAAATGGTCTTTGAATGCGTATAGACTCCTCTTTGACGGAACTGTAATTTTTGATGCATATAAAATAACAACTATTGTTACGGTCACAGGAACGGTCCTGTCGGTGCTGATCACTTCGATGATGGCATATTCGTTATCAAGAAAGAATTTAAAATACCGCAATGTGATAAACATGATTGTTTATATACCCATGGTTTTTTCAGGAGGACTTGTACCTTTTTATATGGTTCTGTTGAAGCTTCACCTGAAAGACAATATCCTGGGGCTCATATTGCCAATTCTTTTCAATCCGTTCTTTATGTTCCTGATGCTGAATTCCTTCAGAGGGGTTCCTGATGCGGTGATTGAATCAGCAAAAATAGACGGGGCAGGAGAATTCAAAATATACCGCAGCATTGCGATATATTTGGCACTGCCGGGTATTGCGACAATTACATTGTTTTATGCTCTGAACTATTGGAATGAGTGGAACCTGGCACTATTGCTGATTAACGAACCAAAACTTTATCCGCTTCAATACCTTCTGAGGATGGTTCTGCAGAGGGTTACATATGTGGGGCAGGCTGCAATGACAGCCAATGTATCCGAAATACCTGCAGAATCTACAAAGATGGCTACTGTAATTGTAACCATTGGTCCCATACTGCTTGTATACCCCTTTGTCCAGAAGTATTTTATCAGGGGTATAACCATTGGGGCAATAAAAGGCTAGTCTATACCCGGTTAATCCGGTTAGAGTAAAAAAACTAAAGGAGTGTTGTAAAAATGAAAAATATTACTAAGCTTCTATGTTTGATTATGGCACTGGCCATATTGGTAACCGTGCCGGCAGGCTGTGGAGGCACTTCTGGTAAAGACCAGACTGAGCCCGATTCATCATCGTCGGATCAGGCTTCAACTTCAGACAAGTCTTCAACTACGCTGGAAAAAGTACCAATAACCATTTATGTGGCCGGTGACAGGCCTAAGCAGCAGGACGAAGTGCTGGCGGCAATAAACGAAGCAACAAAGGATGAACTTAATATTGACCTGAGGGTTAACTACATACCATGGGGAGACTATGTCAGCCAGGTTAAGCTCAAGGCATCCGCAGGAGAAGAGTTTGACATATTCCTCAGCTTCTTCGGAGAGCTGTCGGGAAACATAGCAAGAAAGCAGTGCTTGCCCTTGAATGATTATCTCGACAAGTACGGTGCCGACCTGAAAGCTCAGATACCCCAGTATTTATGGGATTCATTGACTGTAGACGGCAAGATATATGGAATTCCTGCGGTATATGCAATGACAGAGATGGGCAGAGGCTTTCTTGTTCGTAAGGATTTGAGAGAGAAATACAATCTGCCGGAAATAACTGATCTGGAAAGCTTTGAAACATTCCTTGATACTATTGCAAAAAATGAACCGGGTATTATACCATACCTTGGAGGAGACCTCTCAACCCCGGTTATATGTGACCCTGACTATATTGGACACTCCATATTTACCTTTGGTGGAGACACCATGAGCTACCTGTATGTTGACCAGGACAAGAGACCTCTGAAAGTTGAAAACTACATTAAGACAGATATATTCAAGACTGTATGGAAAGAGAACATCAAAGCATACAACAACGGTTGGTTTGAAAAGGATTTCCTGTCCGATAAGGACCGTGACGGTAAGTTCATAGCAGGTAAAGCTGCTTCAATGCCTGGCGACCTGTACAATATAACCGACAGACAGAACCAGCTTAAGAAAAACGTGCCCGAAGGCGAAATCGAACTGGCAATAATCAACAAAGAGGGCAGATGGATTAATATAGGACCGGTTAACAACTTTGCGATGATTTCATCAACCAGCAGAAATCCGGAAAGAGCTGTAATGTTCATGAACTGGCTGAGAAAGGATCAGAAAAATTATGACATGTACATGCTCGGTATTGAAGGAAAAACTTACAACCTGAAGGGAGAACAAGCAGAGGTTCCTGAAGGAGTGGATCCAAAAGACAGATATAATCCTACACCCTGGTTCACCATGCACTTCCCGTACTTAAGAACCTGGACAACCGATCCACCGGCATACATCGAAGCTCTGAACTTCTGGAACAGCTTGAAGCCTGAAACTGCACCACTTTCAACCTTCTCCTATTCCAGTGAAAATGTAAAGGCAGAAAAAGCTGCTGTAGAGAAGGTCATGGTTGATGAAGTAATACCTCTCTTCTTCGGCATCAAACAGACTGAAGAGGACTACAACAGAGTACTTCAATTGTTAGAGGAAGCAGGAATTCAAAAGATAATAGATGATACTCAGAGGCAGATCGATGAGTTTGTAGCAAAAAACAACATACAGTAATTAACCCGGATTAAACCATAAATGGGGTGGCTTTCAGGATAAGCCACCCCATTTGTTGAATAGGGAGGACAGCAAAAACCGGCTGGTCAGCATCAAGAATATATTTCCGGACAGGCCTTCGGAGCTCTTGTGAAGCATATTGTCAATATAATTCATAGATCTGTGGGGGCTCAAGCAATTGACAAGTGATAATCGAAAAACTACAATTAGTAGTTAGTAATGCATTATTAAAATATGCATTATGAAAATATGACAATTAATTAGATTTACAGCAGGGGATTGGAATCCAACTTGTTAACACAAGAATGAGAAGGTAATCTCCATTATTGATTGTGTTTTCAAGCATGATCGGTTGTGCTAATAATGGGAGACAGTGTTGTGGAGGCCTCCTTGAGCCAGAAACCTGGGCTTTGAGATGTTCGCACAACCGATTAGTTATCCGGTCTCCGTCTGAATTTTTGGCTTTTTGGTTTATTGGCCAAATGACTTCGGGGGTATTATGGATTACAAATTTAACAGGGCATGGGCAGAGGTTGATCTTGACAATATAGCCCACAATGTTCGTGAAATAAGAAGGATTACCGATAAAAAAGCCGAGATTATGGGAGTTGTGAAAGCCGACGCTTATGGCCATGGTGTGATGGGTGTTGCCAAAACTCTCATAAACAACGGGGTCACCCGACTGGCCGTATCGATGCTGGATGAAGCGATTCAGCTCAGAAATTACGGGATTGACGTGCCTATTTTGATTTTAAGCTATACTGATCCCATAAGAGCCGAAGAAATAGTAAAAAACAACGTGACCCAGACCGTTTTCAGCCATGACCTTGCAAAAGCGCTGTCAGACGCTGCTGTGAGGCTGAAAAAAAGGGTGAAGATTCATATCAAAATCGATACGGGAATGAGCAGAGTCGGGTTCATGCCGGGTTACAGCGCGGTAAAAAATGTGGTGGAAATCAGCAAGCTTCCGGGAATTATAGTCGAAGGCTTGTTCACTCATTTCGCATCGGCCGACGAGAAGGACAAAAGCTACACTTATATGCAGTTTGAGCGTTTCATGAGCATATGTACCGAGTTAAGCCGCATCGGGGTCCATATACCGATAAAACATGTTGCCAACAGCGCCACTATAATGGAATTCCCCGAAATGCACCTGGATATGGTGAGGCCGGGCATAATTTTGTATGGAATGTATCCTTCGGAGGAAGTAAACAAGAATAAGATAAACCTGAAGCCGGCTATGACCCTAAAGGCCAATGTAATACTGGTAAAAGAGGTTGAACCGGATACAAGCATCAGCTATGGAAGGATTTTTACCACAAAGCGCACCAGCAGGATAGCCACAATTCCTATCGGTTATGCTGACGGATATACAAGATTGCTGACGGGCAGAGCAAAAGTTTTGATCAATGGCGAGTTTGCGCCGGTGGTGGGAAAGATATGCATGGATCAGTGCATGGTGGATGTGACCGATCTAAAGTCGGATGTGCGGGTAGGAGATGAAGTCGTGCTTTTAGGCAGGCAGGGAGAAAATGAAATAACCGCCGAAGATATAGCTTCAGCTGTAGGCACCATCAATTATGAGATGGTTTGCCTGATTGGCAAGAGGGTTCCAAGGTTTTATATCGAAGGCGGAAAGATCTCCGATGTGCTGAATTATCTCATATAGTTTAATATGCGGTTCGATAACCCTTTGGATATTTTGGATTTAGTCTGTTAATACGAAAATTAAGAAGGTTATTTCCATTATTGTTCTCGATTTGCGAGCATGCGTGATTGTGCTACCGTAAATGCTGGCACAATGAGTTGAATTAGTATCAAATTGTGCTATTTGGCAGTGAAAAGCAAAATGCCGATGGCATTTTTTGCCTTTTTGCCGGTATGGCAATAATTACATGACTAAAAGAGCATTTTTAATAGAATTTTAATTTGACCCATGCATATGTAAGGTAATATAATTAATATATATTAATATGGGGTGAAATGTTTGCGGCTTTTTTCAGTAAAGCATGGACTGATTTTATTTCATAATTATTTCTTTGCATACATTTTTGCCCTTCAACAGGAGAAGTATAATAATAGAGAAATTTATAACCAATTTCTTCACAATTAATAAAGCTGCCCGAATAAGAAATGGGGGTATCATTTTGGCGGAACTGAAAAAAATAATGATTAGTCTTCCTGACAACTTATTGAAGGAAGTTGATTATATTGTATCTACAGAAAAGATAAACAGAAGTGAATTTGTTCGGGAAGCAATGAAGCTTTATATTCGGGAGATACGGAAGATTGAAATGAGGGAGAATATGAAGAACGGATATCAAGAGATGGCTGAAATTAATATAAAACTGGCGGAAATGTGTGTGGAAATTGATAATGAACAACAGGAGAAATATGAGCAACAGCTTAGGGAGTTGGAGAGATAGTGGTAATAAAAAGAGGAGATATATTTTATGCGGACCTGAGCCCTGTGGTGGGGTCTGAACAGGGTGGTGTAAGACCGGTACTGATTATTCAAAACGATGTGGGCAACAAGTATAGCCCTACGGTAATAGCCGCAGCGATAACATCACAAATAAATAAGGCAAAGCTGCCGACACATATAGAAATATCTGCTCAGGAGTATGGACTGGCCAGGGATTCAGTCATCCTCCTGGAACAGATCAGGACTATTGACAAGCAGAGGCTGAGAGAAAAAATCGGACATCTGGACGATGAGCTTATGGAAAAGGTGAATGAAGCCATAGGGGTGAGTTTCGGATTGTCCGATATATAGGAAGGAGCTAAGTAATTAAATACAGGGGGTACAAAAGAAAAATGCTTGGAAAAACGAAAAAGACATATTTTATAGCAGTTTTGACTTTACTGCTGAGTTTTGGTGTATTACATATTGTACAAGCTGTTACGGCGGCATCGGCAGAGCCCGGAACCGATATGGATCCGATCGTGTCGCAGAGTTATGTGGATCAGAAATTCGATGATGCTGTGAAAAAGATCAATCAGCTGAGCTTGGTGATTGAGGATCTGAATTCGGAAATAGAAGCTCTTGAATCTAAGGTAAAAAGCCTTACGGCGCAGCTTGAAGATCAAAAGAAATACGCAACTTTCCAAGTCATAGAACTAAAAGCCGGACAGCAGCTGGTGGCAGGAGAAAGTGCGGAAATAATCGTGCGTGCGGGAAAAGCAACGGCGGTATCCGGAGTGAACGGTGACGGACTTTCTGACATAACCGACGATAATGGCAAATCTCTTTACACTGGGGATGAAATTCCTCTGAATCACCTTTTGCTGGTTTCCAGGAACGACGGTAGAGGCATTAAGGCAGTTAGCAATCAGGTTTTCATACTTTTTAAAGGTACATATGAAATAAAATAAGGAAGGGGCAAAACCCTTCCTTTCTTCATATTTATATGATTTATGAATGAATAAAGCTAATAATTGTTGTATTGATTGTTATGTGCTTTGAATCCTTTCGGAACAGCAATCATCCATCTCAATTAGCTGAACTCAAACCGATTTTATATAATTTTAATGTGCAGCAACCTATTTCACTAATTTTAGCTTTATCCCCACGGTAAGCAGCATAAATTTGGGGAGCCTCAGCATGCGTTTATACCTCCAGGGCTCCTGGTAAAGCCTGTACAACCACTCAAAGCCGGCCTTGCGCATGCGCTCAGGGGCGAGCTTCACTTTTCCGGCAAAAACATCCAGGCTTCCGCCGACACCAATACATACCTTCGCCTTCAGCTTATCCTTGTTTTCATGTATCCATTTTTCCTGCTTCGGCGCTCCCAAAGCCACCAGCAGAATATCCGGCTTCGCCCTGTTTATTTCCTCAATAATACCGGGGACCTCTTCTTTAGAAAAGTAACCGTTGCGGCATCCCACAATCTCAATGTTGGGATGGAAAGCCAGTATGTTTTCCGCCGCAGCTTCAGCAACGCCGGGCTTGCCTCCGAAAAAGAAATATCTTGTCTTTCTGCCTATGTCCATGGAAAAGGAGTTTCTGACCAGATCGATGCCCGAAACCTTTTCCGGAAGATTAAGGCCCAAAATGCGGGAAGCGAGGACAACGCCCGCTCCGTCGGCTATGAGCATATCGGCCTGGTTCAGTATGCTTCTGAGGCCTTCATCCTTATATGCTTCCATGACTATTTCCGCATTGGGGGTATATATTGCATGAGCCTTATCTTCATTTATAAAAAGCTTCAGCTTGTCCACAGCCTGGGACATCGTTATGCTGTCAACCTCCACACCGGCAATGTTGACTGTATTTCGCATGTTTATCATCCTCCGTTATTCGTACGTGCAAAAAGCTTGTAGTGAGTTAAGGATAAAAGGAGAAAATGCTCTGCAAAGCTTCGCGCCAATCCCAAAATAACCCATCTTATATCAATCCATCAGATGTCTCAAGCCCATAGGGTTCATAGGGCATTTTCTATCAAGCTTATGGCGATTTCAGCATTTTCGAAAGCTTTTTTCTTCAAATCGGCAGTTACGTCTATGAGCTGCTGCCTTATTTTCTCTCTGTTATTCCATACCTCGTCTATAACCTGCTTGAGCCGCTCAAAGCTTAAATCGCTGACATGCCCTGCAGAGGACTGGTGGAAATACTGGAGGAAGCCTTCAACCTTCGGATCGTATACAAGCCCCACAACGGGTATTCCGAGGCTGGCTGCGTATATCAGGGAATGCAGCCTCATCCCTATAAGCATTTCCATTCTGCCGATGACTCCCAATATATTGGGGGCATCATATTCCCCCTTTAATACATAAGCCTTACCGGACATTTTGGACATTATGCTTTTTATTATATCCATATCCTTAGGATGCTGCATGGGTATAAAAACCGGCCTTGCGCCGTACTTTTCGATAAGGTAGTCGGCAGCCTCCGCTATGGTATCTTCATTAAACTTGATGTGGTTTTCGCATCTTCTCACCGAAATGCCTACCAAAGGTTGTTCGCATGATATGCCCTCTTGAGAGAATATCCTGTCCACCACGCCATCTCCCACAGGTTCTACCGTCAGCGCAGGGTCTGCAGTCACAACGATCCTT
>ENA-OWOZ01002528-OWOZ01002528.1-bioreactor-metagenome-genome-assembly--contig:-NODE-2528-length-13571-cov-3.757448_pt1 | contig 13571 bp, 12 predicted proteins | sample MGYA00238140_ERZ651804 | MGnify/ENA primary metagenome ERZ651804 (study PRJEB26910, sample SAMN07631232) | bioreactor metagenome | isolation source: Switchgrass digestor | place: USA: Dartmouth... | reverse complement strand
CACGGATTCCATTATTTCACCCATTCCTTGAGTTGCCTTGGAGGTTGACGGTATAAACAACAGATTGCCCAACCATACTGCAGCACATGTTAAAGGACAGGTCTCCCAATCATCCTTGAACTCAATCAATGGTCCGCAGGTGTCTAAAAAGTCCTTTCCACCTTCGGGACATCCGTCGATGAGGAGGTTTTCTTTGCCGTATTTTGCCCTCAAATTATCTATGACTTCATGGAATCGTTTTAAATCAAGGGTGTGCATTCCATTATCGTCACGCACATGGATATGGCAGGCACAGGCACCTAAGTCGATGGATTTTTCAACCTGCTCATTTATGGCAGCCTGAGTCAGCGGTTGATTGGGATTTACAGATGGCATAATGTAAGCACCACATGCTGCAATTTTTAGCACAAAGGGCTTTGGTATATCCCACTTGGGTGAACCTGGCTCAAAGAAGGGTTTGGTGTATGTATCGCTTAGCATGAAACCTAAAGTAGGTTTTGGCCAGATTATGCACTGTGTAACATCCTTGTATTCATCCATGATTCCTTCGTAGTATTCCTTGCGGAATTTATGAAGGCCCTTATCGCACAGCTCCTTAATATTTTCAGGAGTTATCTTTCTTGCGCCTGCTTCTATTTCTTTTACCATACTGGTTATCGCATCATTTACCGGTGTTTCTACTCCCAATTTTTTGCCCAATGTTGAAATGTAGCCATTCCAATAATCGATCTCAGTTTTCTTGCCCTTCTCAAGATCCTGAAGCACTGATGATTTTATTGCATGATGATCTTTTAGTACAGCATTCAGCATAGCAATAGTTTTCTGCAGAGCAGGTTCAGACCTTGCCGTAAGCTTATCCGGAGTAGGGAATGGGGCAAGTGCCTTTTCAGGAAACGGTATGTCTGCTTTTCTGGTGACATCGTACGCCTCAGTGATTATCTTTATAGCCAGCCTTGTAGCATTTTCATCAGCTAGGGTGTCACCATACAGATAACCAGAAATTGCACCTATGCCGCTCATGGATGCGTTGACAAAAAGCTTATACCATTTGAGCACTACCATAAATGGCACAACTTTGACCTCAAAAGCAGTCCTTAAAATTTCTGCAGCTTCCATGACCCTTTTGGAGGGCTTGCTCATGTACTCACCGATTTCAAATATGCCGCCAGTTGTTTTAGTCAGATGTCCAGGGGCTACGTTGTTTGCTCCCCAGCCTGTCATACCGGATACAATCTTATCTTTGCCTGCCAGGGCAAACAGTTCATCTTCAGGAATTCCGTTCTGCACGCTCAGTATAAAGCCATCTTCACTTAGATAGGGAAGTATTGAAGGTACTGCTTCCTTATTGCTTGTGTTTTTTACAGCCAGTATAACCATGTCAAACTTGCAGCCCGCATCTTCTGCTTTTTTTACAACAGGTACCTTTATATACCTGTCCTGTTCAAGCCCGTCTATATGAAGTCCCTTTTCCCTTACTATATTGACGAATTCATCATTATGATGTATAAGCACTACATCGATGCCTTTTTCGTAGAGCAATGCACCTGTGATGCCACCGATTGCTCCCGCTCCAAGCACAGCAACCTTTTTAATCATAGGATTACCTCCTTATTATTAATTTATCCCATGGCTAGCCACAGCTTACTCACACTTTTTCACAAAGTGGACGACAAGCTGTGTAAGCTCTGGATAGCGTATTACAAAGCTCAAACGAGGCTATGAACCCCGTCTGAATATGTATGTCTAACATTGTATCTGGATGGCATTTAGCTTTGCTGAATATACTCTCACTTAATATTTATGTACAACCATTGCTATATATAACTAATGAGTAAATTTATTTGGAAGCAATGGGGACGGTTCTTTTTGCTTCCATTTCCATTTTGTGATACAATCTCCTTGGAGGTGGAATGATATGCCAAGAAAGGCAAGAGTTCAAAGTTCAACGGATTATTATCATATAATGATGAGGGGCAACAATAGAGAAAGCATATTTAGCAGGGATGAACAAAAATCATTTTTTTTGGATTCTTTAGAAAAGCAGCAGGATAATCAATTGATTCATATTGTTGCATTTTGCCTTATGAACAATCATGTGCATATTGTGGTCAAAGCAGAGCCTTCAAATTTAGCAAAAGCTATCAAAAGTGTAAACATAAGATATGCTATGTATTTTAATCAAACCCGAAGCAGAATTGGACATGTATTTCAAGATCGATATAAAAGCGAGCCTATAGAAGACGATAAATATCTGATTCAGGTAATAAGATATGTACACAACAACCCTGTAAAAGCAAAGCTGGTCAAGTCACCTGAGGAATATAGATGGAGTAGTTTTAACGAGTATTTAAGTGATAATGTAATCATAAGTAGCCTTCAAAAGAAATTTATTTTGGGATTATTTTCAAGTGACATAAAGCAATTTGTAGAATTTCATAATCAAAAAGATAACAATGAATATTTGGATATAAATGAAGAACTGGAAAGAAACCGTTTGGAGTATGCGCAAGAAATAATATCAAGTTATTTCAACGAGAAAGGGTTAAAAGAAGCAAAGCAGCTAACAAAGAACTCGATTCACCTGGAAGAATTAATTCGAAGACTCCTAAAGAGCAGCAAACTATCACATCGACAGATTGCAAATCTACTTGGTATCAGCAGCAGTATAGTTCATAGAGTAAATTTGAATAAGTAGGTAAAAGCAATGGGGACGGTTCTTTTTGCTTCGGAACTGAAGCAAAAAGAACCGTCCCCATTGCTTCTATATTGATGCTTCCAATTCCTCTTTTGCTGCATGCTTTTCGGCATATAAAACTGGTATATATAATAGACCGAACATTATTACCATGAGTACCTCAAGCCATATGATATAAAATGGCCAAGGACCTAACATATCGATTAATGATGGAGTCTCAGGCTTATGGCCTATAAACAGATAATTTGTTTTAAATATCATGTTTACTACGAAAACAAATGCTGCATATATATTTGTAGTTATTAAAATTCTTTTTAATGAACCTTTCCTTATTCTTTTGTTTTCAACAAATATGAAATATATGATAGTGGCTATTATTAGACCATGGGACAGAAACACTTGAAAAAACCTGAAGTGGGGGAATCCATAAGCAGAAATATCCGGTGTTAATAATGCTTGGGTTGCCCCTCCTAATCCCCAAAAGTAGATTATTTCGAACAAAGATTGATTGTATTTCACTAGAATTATAGTACAAAAAATTATTGCCATGCTGCAAAGATGAAGGGAAAACATAGATTCAAGATCAAAATCCTGATAAAAGCAAATCCATAGCCTGACTAGTATCTCCTGGATAGGAAGTATAAATAGTAGAAACCTCTTATAGTATTTATGAATTGTTTCCGACCTATTGGAGAGCTTTGTTAATATAGTAATAAACAATATCACACTTATTAGAGCAAATATATGGCTTGTCCCAAATAATTCAAAGGGTTTTATCACACCTGGTTCCTTGCTTATAAACTCATAAAACGTCATTATGAAGCCCCTTTCATCGAATTTTGTAGATGGAAAATATTATATCATAGTTTATGCTCTCATGTGGCAAAAAATCACAGAGAAAGTTTTCAAAAACTATTGCATTATATATCGGAGGGTGATATACTCAAATTACGATATAACGGTCAACGATATAACGTAACAAGATATAACTGTTATCGATATAAAAACATGGAGGTATTGATATGGCAGAGAATAATGGGCAAGGAGCATTGACTGAAGCTGTATATTATATTCTATTGGCACTTCATACACCAATGCATGGATACGGGATAATGCAGTTCGTGAAGGAAATAAGCAACGGCAGAGTTAATCTGGGTCCAGGTACTCTTTACGGAGCTATAAACACAATGCTCTCAAAGGGATGGATCAAAGCCCTTGAACAGGAATCAGACAGTAGAAAAAAAGAGTATGAAATAACTGAAGAAGGCAAAAGTGTAGTGGTGGGGGAAATAGTGAGGTTGGAGGAATTAATAAGAAATGGTAAAAAGATAACTGGGGGTGCTGAAAAATGATAAAAATAGTATGGAAAGGATTTATGGACTATGAGAAGGAAGAAAAGTGGCTTAACCATATGGCAGAAAAAGGATGGAATTTTAGAAAGTACAGCTTCTTAAGGTATACCTTTGAGAAAGGCACCCCAGGAGAATATATATATAGAATGGAATTATTGGGAAAGTCCCCAGATAATGAAGAAAGTAAGGCTTATGTAGATTTTATGAAAGAAACCGGTGTTGAAGTGGTTGATACTTATCAACGCTGGATTTATTTCCGCAAGAACAAATCGGAAGGTACTTTTGATTTATATACTGATTATGATTCCCGCATAAAATTTTATAAAAGGTTGATAACATTTATTGGCCCTCTTATTCTGGTAAATCTGTTTGCGGCAATTTATAATTTGTATCTTGGGTTATTCATAGGACATGAACAAGGTTTCTATGGTAATGCATATGTATCTATAATAAGTTGGGCAGTAACTATTGTGCTTATAAAAATGGCTGTATCATATATGACAAAAATTCGCAAAATGGAAAAGGAAAGACAGCTTTATGAATGAAAAAGTATAGGGACTAGCATTGCTAGCCCCTATTTTGACTCTACAAGTTATCAGAGGCTCTAATTCACCAAAAACATATGGTGTTTGGATTTTACATTCATATCAAAGGATAACCTATCTCCTGGCTTTATATTCATAGAACCGGGCGCCAATATTCTTATATAAATGGGTTCATGATATGGTATATAAACTGCTATCAAGGCATCATAAAGTGAACCTTGATAATTGGTTTTTATTACAGTACCTGTGAACTTCCCATCTTTCTTCAGTCTTATGTCCTCAGGTCTGATCATGAATTTTATCTTTGCGCCTTCTTTATATGGTATAGCTTCCTTTGAAACAACACTACCTAAGACAGTGGATAAGGCGTAGGAATCAACAACTGTTCCTTCCAACATGTTTACCCTCCCTATGAATTCAGCTACAAACATATTTTTTGGATGATTATATATCTCAAAGGGGCTTCCTATTTGTTGTATTTTTCCTTCTTCCAGGATGGCAATTTTATCGGATATAGATAGAGCTTCCATCTGGTCATGGGTTACAAATACCACTGTAGCGCCTATGTCTTTCAATATCTTCAGAGTTTCATCTCTCACCATTTCTCTGATTTCCAGATCCAGATTGCTGAAGGGCTCATCCATGAGAAGCACATCCGGCTTTCTTATCAAAGCCCTAGCTAATGCCACTCTCTGCTGCTGACCGCCGGATAACTGGTGGGGGTAGTGATTTCTTATATCGTATAGACTCATGATCTTCATGATTTTATCTGTCTCAGATACCTTATTCTTATCCTTACCCAAAGCAAAGGCAATATTGTCCCAGGCTGTCATGTTGGGAAAAAGAGCATAGTCCTGAAATACTATGCCTATATTCCTCTTTTCAGGAGGTATCCATATTGTTGGGCTGGAGATTATCCTGTCCTTAAGCCAGATTTCACCTTTATTGTGAGTTTCGAAGCCGCATATCACACGAAGCAATGTGGTTTTACCGCATCCGCTTTTACCCAGGAGGGTTACAAATTCACCTTTTTCTATGCTTAAATTTAATCTCTTCAATACATAATCAGAAGATGTATTATATTTTTTTGATAGGTTTCTTACCTCAAGATATGCCATTTTCCTTCACCTTCTCTTTCTTAACCAAATAATACAGCGGAATGATTGATGCCAACACGATAAATAATCCGGAAGGTGCGGCATTTATATAAAAGCCGTCGCTGGCTGACAACCATAGTCTCACTGATAATGTGTCATAGCCAGGAGGCCTTAACATCAAAGTCATGGGCAGCTCTTTTAGAGAGCTTACCAGCACCATAGCTCCGCCGGATAGCACTCCCGGGGATACTGTAGGCAGTATAACCTTATAAAGCACAGTGCTGAATTTCTTTCCCAGGCTGAAGGCGGTTTCATCCAATGCAGGGGGTATGAGAGACATGGAAGCTTCTGCTGATTGAAGATTTCTTGGTATAAAGCGCATGCTGTGGCCTATTATCAGAATCAGTTGACTTCCTACCATAAAAGTAAGGTATCTATTGGTTATAAAAACTATTCCCAGGGCCAATAGTATTCCGGGGACTATAGAACCTAAGTGGCAGATATTGTTCAATACAGATGTAATTTTTGCTGGGTGCCTGTATTTCATATAAGCTATAGGAAGAGACAAGGTCATTGTGATTAAAACTGCGCCAATGCTAACCACCAAACTGTTTTTTATATAATAAAGGGATTTTATACCCACTGCTCCCTGATGTATGGCTTTTATACTCCATATTGTCAATGTGGACAAGGGAAGTATAAGTGAAAAGAATATAATAAAAAGTATAAATATCCAAGCTAAGGCTTTCAATTTCCCCAACTTGATAGGATTCTTAATTCTATTTGATTTAGGGCTCTGATAAAAGGATACCTTTTTTAATATCTGTGCTTTTAATGCTAGCAACAAGAACCCGAATACTATCAGCAAAGTGCTCAATATGGCTGCACCTGATCTGTCAAGTTTTCCTATCATCTGAAAGTAAATGCTGCTGGTAAATGTAGTGTATCGGAGCATAGCCACTCCTCCAAAGTCAGACATTATATAGAAAATTATTATCATGCTGCTTGATAGTATGGCTGGTTTCACAAGGGGGAGCAATACCCTCATAAATATAGTAGAGTAAGGAGCTCCACAGGAACGGCCTGCTTCTTCATAGTTGCCGCTTATTCTCCTCATACTGCCCGAAATCGTCAGATAGGTATAAGGAAAAGTAAACATGGACAGTATGAAGGCTACAGAAAAGAAGGAAAACACATCTATGATGCTGTTGCCTGTCAATGAGTACATGACTCCCCTTCTGCCGAATATTATTATATAGGTGAGAGCACCTATATAGGGAGGAAATACTAAGGGTAAAGTAAATATTAAGCGCATGTATCTTTTAAATGCTAGATCGGTGTATTCAGTGAGCCAGGACAATATTACTCCTATGACGGTAGTAAATAGCGCTACTGTTAAGGCAAGTGATATTGTGTCCCATAAAAGTGTGGGAATTCTAGAACGAAAAATTACACTCCATTTTTCCCAAGGTGAACTGATAGCCCTTGATAGTATATATATCAAGGGCATCATCAAGATACAAGCAGAAGAAAGATTTATAAAGAGAAGGGTCAAGCTCGGTGGTTTACCCTTCCAAATATTTAACCATATTCTATTTAGGAAATTCATAATATCCCTCCTAGTCCGAGTAACCTGCCTCTTCCATAAGTTTTATGGTCTCTTCCCATAGTGGTCCTACAACACTTAGAGAGGTATCTGCGGTCTTGTATTCATCATATTCTATACCTTCAATACCTGGAATTATAGGAGTTTCATCGTTTAGTTTCTGCTGTTCCGGCTCAAGGAGGAATTGGATGAAAGCCAGGGCATTTTTGGGATGTTTCGCATGCTTCGTAATGGCTGCCCCTGAAACATTGGCAAAGGTGCCCATCTGCCCTTCTCCTTGGTCAGGGAATATAACCCCTACATTGTTCATGCCTTCCTCCAGAAGTTGCATTTTATAATGATAATTGTTAACAAAGCCAAATTTAACTTCTCCACTGCCAACTGCCCTTCTGACATCGGTATGGCTTTGTAGTATAAGCGGCTCATTGGACATTATTCCTTTTAGCAGTTCCAAAGTCTTTTCAGGCCCTATGATAGAATTTACTGAAGCAAAACAGGTTACCATAGACTCATTTCCAGCTCTGTTTATGGTGAATTGGCCTTTATATTTAGGATCAACCACATCAAACAATGATTTAGGCATATCCTCAGGCCTTATTAAATCTTTGTTATATATGAATACTCTGCATCTTACAGTGACACCAACCCAAGTGTTATCCTCGGCTCTGTAATTCTCTGGCACCACTTTCAGTACATTTTCATCTATGGGAGCCAGCATATTCTCACGACGAAGATATTCCAGGATACCTGCATCGTTGGACAAAAATACATCAGCCTGGGTATTTGCACCTTCTTCCACTATTCTGTGGGCATACTCGGTTGCCTTGCCCGATATGAGATTTACCTTTATGCCCGTTTGTTTCTCAAACCTTTCCACCATGGGTATAATGAACTTTTCCTGCCGACCGATGTATATTGTAAGCTCCTTTGGTTCTTCTGCCGCTGGAACTTCTATATTTGCTTTTACGGGACTTTCCTTAGGCATGCATCCCGAGAAGATAAGAGTCACTGTGAGAGTAAATATAGCTATAATAAGAATCCTTTTTGGAAAAAGCTTTATCATAGAAACACCTCTTTTTTTAGTACAAAGTATGCAGATATATCCTAAGTGTTACAGAGGCATATAAGAAGGATTGATAAAGAGGAGCAAATAAAGTACAAGCTAAGGCTATCTCAGTGATATGTTGAAATAAGAGAAGAAAATAAGAAAAATAGTACAAAAGTATCAGAAGTATTTACATCTACTGGCGAATTATGTATGATAATATATAATTGTGTATATTTTTTGACTATTAGATTTAAATTACAAACTATTCCTTAATTAATTTAGGATGTGAATTATTATTATGTTAAAGTTAGTATTGTTTGTGCTTCTTACCAGTACCTTTGTTTTGATTATCTGCAATAAAGCTATAAAATTTTTTAATCATCTTTTATTAAAAAGAAACTACAAGTTTACTGAGAAATTTACATATTTTTTAGCCGGTTTTGTGATTTTACTTATATCTATCTTACTGGGAAGAGGAATTATTTATCATCTCATGTGATTACAGAATATAACTTCTTAGTTGATTTACTATAGCATAAAAGAAAAATTTATAAATTATATAAGGGGAGAGATGTTATGTCAAAGATGATAAGCATGTTAGAAAAATTCAGAATAGTAGAAAAAACAGGCAATGGAAATGGAGAAGGAGTTGTAAATAAAGAGAAAAAGCCAGAAGAGCCGATTTTGACGCAAAAGGTAAGTGATATTAATAAGCAACCACAAAGCAATAGTCATGAGCTAAAACCATCAAACAGAGAGGATAATAAGTCTGGGTTTGAAAGAATGAACTATGATAAGAATAAGTCTATAGAAGAGATATATGCAGCTTATGAGCTGGAGAACAGCAATATCAATACAATTTTCATGCTGGGAAATTTTATTAACGCTCTTCCGGAAAACTTGCCTTACGCTGTGCATAAAGCTTCGGTCATGAACATAATCAATGCATCAAATACAAACATAAACATTCTCATGTCTGACGGAGAAAGAAGATTAAAAGCACTCAATGAGTTTGCCAGGGATTACAATAATGCGGTAACCAGTACCATATATAAGCATAAGGAAGAAATTAATAAGCTAAAACAAATGATAGACTACTACGAAGAAGAAATACTTGCTAAGCAAAAAATGCTTGAAGAACAGAATAACATAATCAAATATGAGACCCAAAGAATAAATAATATTATGAGTTTTTTTAAGAAAGAGGAGTAGCAACACACCATAAATATGCCTTAAGATTTGAGGGATTCTATGGAAAAGAAAAAATATCGACTTACCAAAGCTGCTAAGATTATTGGATTGGAATTTATTATATGTGTTATCGGATTGCTACTTGGCTTCTTTTGGGAAGTATACGATAAAAATTCCCAGTGGGAAAAGCTTATATACCCTGGTATTAAGGTTGCAGGGATAGATTTAGGCGGCAAAACCAAAATGGAGGGGAACAAAAATATCGAATCTGAATACATTGCTCCTCTGTTTGAAAAAGGGCTCAGCATAATTATCAACGGCAAGAACTATAAAGTGGATTGCTCCAGGCTAATATCTTTCTACGATATTGAGGCTGGGGTTAACAAGGCTGTTGAGACAGGTAAAAGCTTGAGCTCTCTTAATAAGTATAAGCTCATTAAGCATGGTCTATCCAACAGATATAATATTGATTATAAGTTCAATGAGGTCTATCTTGGAGAGTTTGTCAGCATCGTTGAAAAGGATATCAATAGAGAGCCGGAAAATGCAAAGGCTAGAGTGACCCCAGGAGAGAAAGTAGAAGTCATTGATGACATTAAAGGTTATAGGCTTGATGTGGAAAAGCTTGAAGAACAAATAAAAAGAAGCATTGAATCGGGAATTTTAAATGAGATTGTAATAGAAGCTCCTGTAATAGAAATGGATGCTTCTATAACTGCAGAGGATTTACGAACTATAGATGCAAAAATATCTTCATTCAGCACAGATTTTTCTTTTTCTTCAGCTGCCAGAATAAATAATATTGAGTTAGCTACAAATGCCATCAATGGAATTATACTTATGGATGGAGAAATTTTCAGTTTCAACGAGTATGTAGGAGAAAGGACAAGAGAGAGAGGATTCCAGGCAGCACCTGTGCTGGAAGATGGGAACTATAAGCCAGGCATAGGTGGAGGCATATGCCAGGTATCCTCTACTCTATACAGAGCCATGCTAGATAGCGGTATGGAGATTGTAGAGAGAAAGGCTCATGGCCGGCCACCATCCTATATAGGGTTAGGCTTGGATGCAACGGTATCTTGGGGAAATATTGATTTAAAGTTCAAAAATAATTTAGGATATCCACTTCTCATTGAAGCTTACTTAAAAGAAAAAAATATTTACATTAACTTATATTCAAATTCTAAGTTGAAAAATCGCACATATGTAATAAAGAATAATGTCTACCAAAAGATCCAACCAAGAACTGAAACCATTGAGGATGCTAATTTACCGGCAGGAGAAACAGTGGTTGTAAGAAAAGGATCTCCAGGTTATAAAGTAAGGGTCACACGAGACACTCATGAAAATAATCAATTATTAATTTCAGAAGTCATTTCTGAGGATATATACAAACCAGAAAATGAAATAATAAAAAAAGGTGTTAAAAATTAAAAGAAGACAAAAAACATTTGCAATTTGTAAATAGTGGTGTTATACTTATCAAGAAGTGTGATGAGTTATCACTTTAAAGATTAAAACGAGATTAACAACATTTCTCCTTTGAAGCGTTGAGTCAATCAGTTTTAAACTTTTTAAAAATTGAAAAGGAGGAATGTTGAAATGGCAGATAAAACATTAACTTGCAAGGATTGTGGCAAAGAGTTTGTGTTCACTGAAGGTGAGCAGGCTTTCTACAAAGAAAAGGGTTTTGAGAATGAACCACAGAGATGCCCTGAATGCAGAAAAGCTAGAAAGCAACAGAACAACAGAGGCTTTAGAAGATAATTCTATATTAGCAATAAACCCTATAAGAATTAATTCTTATAGGGTTTTTGTATTGTAAATGGCAAATAATAATTGTGATAAAAAGAATAGTAGAAGGAAGGGATTTAATGGATAATATGAAATTTAGTGATTTGGGATTAAATGAAAAAGTACTTAAGGCAATAGATGATATGGGGTTTGAAGAGCCTTCAAAAATACAAGAAGAGGTAATACCTATTGTATTGGAAGGTTTTGATGTTATTGGGCAGGCTCAGACAGGCACAGGTAAAACTTTAGCATTTGGTGCCCCAATACTTAGCAAGTTAGACAGCAGCAGACAAGGAAAGATAGACACAATAATACTTACACCTACAAGAGAACTGGCAATTCAAGTAAATGATGAATTAAACCGCATAGCCAAGTATACAAAGGTAAAATTGCTGCCTGTGTATGGAGGTCAGCCTATAGAAAGACAGATAAATGCCCTGAAGAGAGGCATAGATATAGTGGTTGGAACTCCGGGTAGAGTTCTTGACCTCATCAGAAGAAATATTATAGACCTAAGTAGAATTAAATTTCTGGTTCTTGATGAAGCTGATGAAATGCTGGATATGGGTTTCATAGATGATATAGAAGAGATTATAAGAAATTCCAATGAAAACAGGCAAACCATGCTCTTTTCAGCCACCATGCCCGATGAAATAAGAAAGCTTTCCAGAAAGTACATGGCAGAGGATACTAAGCATATTTCTATAGTGAAAAATGCTATGACGGTTTCAACTGTGTCTCAATATTATTATGAAGTAAAACAAAAAGATAGATTTGAAGCTCTCTGCAGGATTTTGGATGTGGATGAACCCAGCAGTGCTATCATATTTTGCAAAACAAAAAAAGGTGTGGATGAGCTGGTAGAAGCATTGGATATGAGAGGATATGACGCTGAAGGAATGCATGGTGACATGAGCCAGGCTCATAGACTCAGTACCCTTAGAAAATTCAGAGAGGGTAATCTGGACTTTTTAGTGGCCACGGATGTGGCAGCAAGAGGCATAGATGTTGAGAATGTATCCCATGTAATCAACTATGATCTACCTCAGGATACAGAATCCTATGTCCATAGAATTGGAAGGACCGGCAGAGCTAACAGAGAAGGTACAGCCTATACCCTGGTAACATCAAGAGAATACTATATACTGAAGCAAATAGAAAAGTCCACCAGAAGCAAAATAAGAAGAAAAGAAGTGCCTTCCATAGATGAAATATTTTTAACAAAATATAAAGGAACTGTAGCAAAGGTCAGGGAAGCAATAGAAAAAGAAGAGCACAAAAGATTTGTGCCTTTGGCTACCGAACTGGATGAAGAATTCAATCTTGTAGATGTAGCTGCTGCTCTAATTAGCATGGTTCTTGATAAAGAAATGGGAGCTAATTATTCTGAAGATAATATAGGTGCTGGGAGTACCTATGTGAGATTGTTCCTGAACATAGGAAGAATGGATAGAATAAATCCAAGGGCGTTGCTTCAATTCTTCAGCGATAACGCAGATACAGATAAAGAAGACATCGGAGATATTGATATTATGGAGAAATTCACCTTTGTCAATGCAACCAGTGATGCTGCAAAGGATATAATAAAGTATTGCTCCGGCAAGAGATTGATGGGCAGAAAAGTCAATATAGAGATATCCAGACCAAGATAGAAGAAGCGGGGGTTAGTCTACCTCCGCTACTTCTTTCAGCAGATTTTCAAATATCTGTCTCACAGGCAGTATATCCTTAATCTTATATACAAGCTCCCCTGCAAACATCAAGGCTTTTTCCCCTTTACCCTGTTCACAGGCATTGACAAGAGCATTCATTATGCAGAAACTATGGCTGCATCGCTTTAAACATGCTATGCAGTTGCTATTGTCTTCTGATTCTCCCTTTTCTATCATGTTATAGAAATCGTTCCTTATACATTGACCGGGCAAGCCTACTGGACTGTTTACATGTACAATATCTCCCCTGGTTGCTTTTATATATTGTTCCTTCATTTCTTTTGAGGCATTGGATTCTACACTGGCAGCAAATCTGGTACCCATCTGAACCCCACTGGCGCCAAGCTTGATTACATCTGATATATCTCTTCCAGTGATTATACCTCCGGCACCTATTACAGGAATATCTACCTCTTTGCATACCTCGGGCAGTATCTCCCTCATAGATCTGTCCGTACCCAGATGCCCTCCTGCTTCCTTACCTTCTACAACTACAGCTGCAGCCCCCAGCTTTTGAGCCATTGCAGCAAG
>ENA-OWOZ01002527-OWOZ01002527.1-bioreactor-metagenome-genome-assembly--contig:-NODE-2527-length-13572-cov-4.027566_pt1 | contig 13572 bp, 10 predicted proteins | sample MGYA00238140_ERZ651804 | MGnify/ENA primary metagenome ERZ651804 (study PRJEB26910, sample SAMN07631232) | bioreactor metagenome | isolation source: Switchgrass digestor | place: USA: Dartmouth... | reverse complement strand
GACGCTCTTCCGATCTATTGTCAGGAGATGAGAATTATGGAATATACAGTGAAGGAATTAGCTGAAATAGCAGCAATAAGCCCACGCACATTGAGATATTATGATGAAATTGGTATTCTTAAGCCGGCTAGGATAAATTCATCAGGATATAGAATCTATGGGGAAAAGGAAGTTGATAGGTTGCAACAAATATTATTTTATAGAGAATTAGGAGTAAGCTTAAGTAAAATAAAAGAAATACTGGATTCTCCTGAATTTGATGAAATTGAAGCTCTTAAAGAACATCGCAATAAGCTTATTGAAAAAAGGGAGCAGTTAAACCTATTAATTGAAAATGTAAACAGGACTCTAATTTCAAAAGAGAGGTGTATAAAGATGGATGATAGGGAAAAATTTGAAGGATTTAAGAGAAAACTAATCGAGGATAATGAAGCAAAATATGGAGAAGAGATACGTAAAAAGTATGGCAATGAAAGCGTAGACAAATCAAATATGAAGCTGATGAATATGACTCGAGAAGAATATGAAAGACTTAATAAACTACAGCAGGAGTTTATGGATACACTTCACAGAGCTTATGAAACTGGCGACCCAAGAGGAGAATTAGCACAAAAAGCAGCAGATCTTCATCGTAAATGGCTATGCTTTTTCTGGAATGAATATTCTAAAGAAGCTCATATTGGAGTATGTCAGATGTATATAGATGATGAAAGGTTCAGAGAATATTACGATAAGTTTAAGCCAGATACTGTAGAATTTTTAAGAGATGCAGTTCTAGCTTATACAGGATTAGACCAGAAATAATATGCGTAATTAAGTTTTTAAAAGGAGTTACAATGAGTTAACCTCATATGTAACTCTTTTTTATTCTAAATACCAATATGTTCATGATATAAATAGAATATTTGATTTATTAGCCATTTGCGTTTATAATTGTGATATTAAGGTTTTTTTATTTATATATTAATAATATATTAGGCTTTAACTGATATAATTAAATTGATTATAAAGTTAAAATTAACTTAAATTATGAGGAGGAAAAATATGGGTTTTATTGAAATTGTAAAAGCGATTATTTTAGGTATTATTGAAGGGATTACAGAATGGCTTCCAATTAGCAGTACAGGACATATGATACTTGCAGATGAATTCATACGCCTTAACATGTCAGATGAGTTTAAAGAAGTGTTCTTAGTAGTGGTACAGTTAGGTGCAATTTTATCAGTAATCCTTTTGTATTTTAATAAACTAAATCCTTTTTCACCAAGCAAAACAATTAAACAAAAGAGAGAAACATGGAGTCTGTGGTTTAAAGTAATTGTAGCTACTATACCAGCAGGGATAATTGGTTTTTTATTTGATGATATACTTGATGAATTGTTCTATAATTACCAGACAGTTTCTATAATGTTAATAATATATGGGATATTATTTATAATTATTGAAAGAAGAAATAAACACAAAGTTTCTATGATAGACAATTTTCATCAGCTTACATATAAAACAGCTTTCACAATAGGACTTTATCAAGTTCTATCTTTAATACCAGGTACTTCAAGGTCAGGAGCTACCATAATTGGAGCAATGTTGGTAGGTACTTCTAGAAGTGTGGCTGCTGAATTTACATTTTTTCTAGGAATACCAGTAATGTTTGGAGCAAGCTTACTCAAGTTGGTTAAGTTTGGATTTAATTTTACAGGTTTTGAAATTCTAGTTCTTTTGGCTGGAACAATAGTTTCATTTATAGTTTCAGTTGTTGCTATTAAATTTCTTTTGAGATATATTAAGAGGAATGATTTTACAGCTTTTGGATATTACAGAATTGCATTGGGGGTAATCCTCATATTATACTTCTTAATGGTAAACTAAGCAATAATATAAATTTCGTCACTTATACAATCGTGTTAAAAGCAGAGAATCTATTTTGAGTTTAATGATTTTCTGCATACTAAAGACATAAGGGAGGAAAAAATGGGCGTAATTTTCGAAAACCTATTTAATTTCCAGCAGAATATTTCTTAACTAAGGAAACCATTATGTAAGTAAGCTATTATAACCTTAGATTTTAAAGTATATTTATAGGAGTACCAAAAATGAATATTGATGTTAATGTTCTTATAAGAACTTTACCTATAAATTTATATGGTATGGCTGGTATATTCGTAGTTATGGGTTTTGTATATGCTTGTATAAAATTGATGAATAGATTATTTACAAAGAAATAACTACTCCAATTATTAATAATAGTACAAAACAGAGAGCGTTTGCTCTCTGTTTTGTATTATATGGCTTTACTATAGGGGATACAGTATGGAGTTTTATAAATGGGATCTTGAATTATTTCACATTCCAAATCAAATATATCTTTAACCGTCTTGCTAGTGATAACTTCTTGTGGAGAGCCTTGTTTATATATTTTTTTGTTTTTTAAAGCTATTATATAATCAGCGTATCTGCAACTTAAATTTAAGTCATGTAAAACCATTACGATAGTTTTACCTTCTTCCTTATTTAACTTGTAAAGCAAATCCAATATATCAATCTGGTAAGTAACATCCAAGTAAGTTGTAGGTTCATCTAGTAAGATGATATCAGTTTCTTGAGCTAAGACCATGGCAATCCAAGCCCTTTGTTTTTGACCTCCTGATAGAGAATCTAATGTTCTATCGGCAAATTCTAACATCTGAGTTGATTTTAGGGCTTTATTTACGATTATTTGATCTTCATCACTTAATTTATTCCTCCAAGTTTGATATGGAAACCTTCCCATCTCTACCAGTTCCCTTACGGTTAAGCTACCAGATACTATTGGACTTTGAGGAAGGATACCTAATTCTTTTGAAATTTGTTTATTTGGAATACTTGATATATTTCTACCGTTTATTATGATTTCACCACATTTAGGTTTTAGTAGCCTGGCAAAGGAACGGAGCATTGTTGACTTGCCACATCCATTAGCTCCAATCAATATAGTAATTTTGTTTTCTGGAATTTCTACAGTAACGTCATCTATAATAACAGCATTTTCATACCCTAATTTTAGATTTTCAGCCTTTATAGGTATCATTAAATCACCTCTTTATGTTTGAAGTAGAATATAGTAACCATAGAAAGTAAGGGGCACCAATGACAGATACTATGAGTCCCGATGGTATTTCGCTAGGATATATTATCACCCTACCTATTAAATCGGATATAAGTAGCATTAGCCCTCCTAATAGTCCTGATATTACCATGCTTTTCTGATGTTTTCCGCCTACTAGGAATCTAGCCATATGGGGAGCTAATAAGCCGATAAATGCTACTGTACCAACAGTAGATACGGCTATTGCAGCAAGGAATATGCCAAATATGGAAGTTAAAATACGAATCTTTGTAACATTTGAACCTATTGCTATAGCTATATCTTCTCCAAGCATAACTGCATCAAGTTCTTTGCACAGTATCCATGCAATAGGAAATATCACTGCCATGACTGTTAACAATACGGTGACGTTGTTCCAACTGCTAGAGTAAGTACTTCCTGCTAGCCAGACTAATGAAGCTGATTTTCCTACAGTAGTGCTAATAACTATAATGTTGATTCCAGCAGAACAAATGGCGTTAACTGCAATTCCCACTAAAATCAGCATGGATGGACTGTAGTTGGATATTTTAGATATCTTGAAAATTATCAAGGATGATAGCACTGCACCAACAAAAGCACATATTGGTATAAGAATAATGGACTTGCTGGATAGAAAATATATAGCAAACAATGCACCCAAACCAGCTCCATGGGTTATCCCTATAGTTGATTGATCAGCTAATGTGTTGTTCAATACAGTCTGCAACAAAAGTCCGCTTACAGCTAATACTATTCCAGCTAATAGAGCTGTAATAGCTCTTGGGAGTCTTACCTTATTTATTATTAAGCTAGATACTTCATTACCACTACCTGACAATATTTCTATAATTTCTTTCAAGGAAAGTTCTTGGCCGCCGTATTTTAAGGAATTAATAAAGATTATTATAATAATACCTGATAATAGACAAAGTAGAATAGGATAGGATATCTTATTCTTACCTGCTTGAAATAGCAATCCTTCACGGGAATTTGATAGATTCTTTCCAGTTTTATATGCAAGATATATAAGCCAAGGAGCTCCAATAATTGCTGTGAAGGATCCTACTGGCAGCTCATAGCTGCCGTCTGTGTAGAGCCTTGAAATTATATCAGCACCAACTAAGATTACTGATCCCCAAATAGTTGATAAAAGGAAAATATGCTTATGCTTATTGAATCCCATCCTTTTTATAATATGTGGAGCTATCAATCCAACAAAACCAATAGGTCCTACCACTGATACAACAGCAGAAGTGGCAATGACGCCAATCAAAATTCCAGTATATCGGTAAAGGTCTACATTCAATCCTAAAGCGCTTGCTGTATCATTACCAAGTTCTAATATGTCCAATTTAGGGGAGATGATAATACAAATCAAAAAACAGATAAATGTAATAGGAAAAGAAAAAGTTATTCCTTTCCAATTTGTTTGCATAAGTGAGCCAGAACCCCACAAAAAGAGACCTTTAGTTTCATATTCATATAAAATCTGTAAGGTAGATGTTATAGAGGAAAACACTAAAGATAGGGCAGTACCAACCAAAGTCATTTGAATAGGTTTTGCTTTCTTCCCTCCGCTAAGATATACAACAATAAATGCTGTTCCTAAGGCTCCAATAAGAGCTTGCAAAAATGGAATTCCTGTAATGAAATCCTTAAGGAAAATGTTAAATAGTACAACTGTAAAATATGCTCCAGCATTGATACCAAGGGTTGAAGAAGAGGCTAAAGGATTTTTCATCAAACTTTGAAAAAGAGTTCCAGTAAAGCCAAAAACTCCTCCTGCAATAATGCCCATAATAAGTCTAGGGAGTCTTAAATCCATTATTACATTTTGTTCCACAGTACTTCTTGGACTAATAAATGATTCCAAAATCATATTAAAAGATACGTCAACAAATCCTTGATTTATGTGAATGAATGAAAGAAATAGGAGGAGTAGAAGTCCTCCCATCATCATGACAAGTAAGAGATTTTTATCTCTACTTTTTAATTTGCTAGTCATTTTGAGTAACTACCTCCACAACAGTTTCCACAAATGTTTTGGTGGACAAAGGTCCAAATGGGGACGCATTTTTACCTAGGTAATAGATATTGTTATTAACATAAAAATCTAAACTATTTAGGACCTTTTCAGAAATAAGATTTTTACTGAAAACATCTTCTCCTTTGTTGGCTATCATAAATACCGTATATTCGTCTAAGCCTACTAGATTTTCTACGTTGATATTAGTTTGACCGTATAATTCAAACTTTTTAGGCTTGTACATATTTTTAAATCCTATTTTTTCTAAAATACTTGTATGAATTGATGAATCTGTAAACATATATAATGAAACTGTATCATCTGTAGAAAAATCTATTAATTCAATATAGTTGAAATTAATATCAGATTCTTGTAATTTTTTACTAGCTTCCTCGTAAGTTTTTTCTAAGCTATCAATTACTTTTTTTGCATCATCTTCTAGTCCCAAAACCTTACCCATTATATCTATTGATTCAATCATGTGATCATACTCCCCTGTTGGATATGCTTCTCCTGGATATGGGGTTAAAACAATAGTAGGTGCAATTTCACTAAGTAAATTATAGTCATATTCATAATAATCTGGAGTAATAATTAAATCTGGATTTAAAGCAGCAATTTCTTCGATACTAGCACTTCCTCTAGCGCCTAAATCTGCCACACCATCTAGATTTACATCTCCAGGATTCATCCAGGTTGTATAGCCATCTATATCAGACATGCCAACAGGCTGAATTCCTAATGCTAGCATTATTTCTCCGTAAATCCAATCAAGGGCTACAACTCTTTTAGCAGGTTTTTCTAAAATTGTTGTTCCTGCAGTATGTTCAATAACAATATTGTTTTCTTTAGTTTCTGAATTAGAGTCTTCAGAAATTCTTGAATTGCAGGCTACTAAAGATAAAGATAGTGTAAGTACAATTAAAAGTGAGATAAATTTTTTCATGCTATTTCCTCCTTTGTTTACAATGAAAATGATAACTATTATCAATGACTGCAAAAATAAATTATCATAAAACAGATATACTGTCAATTAAAAAAATAACAAATCTATGAAATTATTTAGAATATTTATTAGTAATCTATCATGCTAGAGGCTATTTAAAAATTTTCGATAGATATGAAAATATTAAACTAAAGTACTTTCTGTGAAATAGGGAATAGATGTGAATAAGAATTATAAAAATTGTAGTAGGGAATACTTCAACAACATAAATATAGATAGAAATAAAAGAGCAAAATCCTTTAGATAGAAGGAGTTTTGCTCTTTTGTTTTATCTATATAGTAAAGTGGGATAATTCTTTGTTTAATTCTTCAGCAATCTTTGCCAATTCTTCGCTTGCACTTGATATCTGTGACATGGCAGCTGTCTGTTCTTCCACTGATGCTGAGGCTTCTTGGCTGCTAGCTGCATTCTCTTCTGATATAGCTGATAAGTTTTCTAAAATTTGAAGTATCTTATTCTTATCTTCTTCCATTTCTCTACTTGAACTGTTAACTGTATTGATTATCTCTTGCATTTCTTCTAAAGCATCAGCTATTCCATCAAATTTGTTGCTAGTTAGCTCTACACTTGCACTCTGCAAGTCAATTATTTTTTTCACTTCATTCATTGTGTTAACAACAACGGATGTTTTATTTGTCAGGTCGTTTATTATTGAACTGATTTCTTCTGTAAACTGAGTTGATTGTTCTGCTAATTTTCTTATTTCATCAGCTACAACAGCAAATCCTCTGCCAGATTCACCAGCTCTTGCTGCTTCGATGGCAGCGTTTAAAGCTAATAAGTTAGTTTGATCTGCAATATTTTTAATCATTTCACTAGCCGCTGCAATTTTCTTTACGCTTTGATTAGTGTTATTAATTGCTTCTTCTATTTCTCTAGTTGAACGTATATTTATTTCTGTTTTTTCAACCAAGTCTTTTATTAGTTTAGAACCTTCATCTTTAAGTTGATTAACTCTTATTGTGGAATCGTTTAATTTTTCTATGTAATTTACATTTTGAACTACAGCATCTCCAAGTTTTGTAGCTGCTAAAAATCCTTGTTCTGTATCTTTTGCCTGCTCACTAGCACTGCTTGCTATACCTTCGATAGCTTTAGAAATTTCATTGGCTGCTGTTGCTGACTGTTCAGTGGTTGCAGTTAGCTCCTCAGAATGAGCAGCAACTGTTTCAGCTTTTTCTAATATGCTTTCTATTATATTTCTAACTGAACTTTGCATTATACTAACTGACTTAGATATTTTACCTAGCTCATCATCTTTTTGTAGCAATTCATCAGGTAAATTCTTGCTAAAATCTCCTGAAGACATTAACTTCATTTGTTCCTTAAGTTTGTTTATGGTCTTTACTGCATCGTTTGATGTGATATATAGTATAACAGCTAGAAGAACAACAGCTATTAGTCCTGTAACAATTGTTGAAGTAATATTTTTGCTAATGGAATTTTGAACATTTTCCATAGAAAATCCGATATTTACTGCTCCTACAATTTCATCATCGATTACAACTGGATACACTAAATCGTATACTTGAACATTTTCTCCTTCATAGAAATACTCTGATGAATAAGGCTTTCCTTCTTTAACAGCAGAAACAGCACCTTTATCTTCAGATAAGTCTAATCCAATTCGTTCACTATCGCTGTGGGCAGTAGCTTTTAGATCTTTATCTATGAAAAGAGCATAAACGATTTCTTTACTAGAGGCTAATTCTTCTACCAATCTTTGATAATTAAATTGTTCAGTTAAGCTGTTAACATCGTCAGCATTTATCCCTGCTTGTACAATGGATCCATCTGAATTTTTTACAGCACCATATTTTTTATATGCACCTGATACAGCATCTTCTCTAAGCTCTTCCATCAATTCTGTTTCATTGCTATGCATAAAAGAATATAGAGGATGATTTTCATCAGGCTTCCAGCCTATATTTTCAGGTATATTGGAATATAATATAACGCCTTCAGAGTTAAAATAATTTAATTCATCTATTTCCAAATCCTTGGCAATTCTAGTTATGGTTTCATTATCTAGTTCTTTAAGATTATTAATTGTATTAACTGTTTCTATAATTTCATGTTCTATCATCTGATTAATAGTTTCTAGAGATTTAGAGTTGTCGTTTAGACGTTGGACAAATTGTTCCAATATAAACTGCCCATTTTTGCGCATTTCCGAAAGTAAACTATTTTTGGTAGTAATACTAGAAAGTACGGACATTGCAGCAACAGAAATAATTATGAGTATAATTGGTATTATGGTTAATTTGATTTTGATTGATGTTTTTCTTAGAATTTTACTGGTTTGTTTAACTTTTGTTTTTTTTGTTTCCATAACAGATTCCTCCCTTTAAAGTTGATACTCCATTTGCTTGTGAAATTTTATTTATTATTGCAAGCCATCAAAGTGGCTTGATTTCATTTAGATTTATTATTTAGGCTGTATAATAATTGTTGAATTTTTGCCAAAATAGAATGAAAATTATGTCAAATTGTGTCTAATTACCTATAATACATATCGTCATACATTGTTAATAATTAAATATAATTGACAAATTTGCCGAATAACTTAAATTCTAATAATAAAAATGGCTATATACATAAGTGTTTAAATAGAAAAACAAAGCTTTCCCATATGGAAAAGCTTTGTTTTGAACTTAAAGTGGAGGGGTTACACAACAATTAAATTTTATTTTTCGTATATGAATTGGCCATCTATCATAGTTTTTTCTATTCTTATGTTTTTTATTTCCTCTTCCTCTATAGTAAATATATCCCTATCTAATACGACTAAATCAGCTACATAACCAGGCATTAATCTACCCTTAAAATCTTCTTTAAATTCATTAAAAGCACTTCCTATTGTGTATGCATCAATTACATCTGCTAGATTCATTTTTTCTCTTGGGTTAAAGCCTTCTTCAGGAGTTCCATTTAATCTACGTCTAGTTACCGCACAGTATATGTTAGGAAAGGGATTACAGTCTTCAACTGGGCAATCGGTACCTAAGCTTATAGGAGCCCCTAATTTATAAAGAGTATTGAAAGCATAAGAAGTACTTGCAAGTTCTTTGCCTACCCGTGACTCAACTATTTGAATGTCGTAATCTAGGAATATGGGTTGGTACATTACGGGAATGTTTAGATTAGCAATTTTGTTTAGTTGAGCCATACTAGATATTTGACAGTGCACTATTCCATGTCGTAGATGGTTATCTTTATTCCTTCCGCTTTTTATTGTATTTTCGTAAGCATTTATTACATCTTCTACAGCACTATCCCCAATTGCATGGGTTACGACTCTTATGCCATATTGTGTTGCCAGATCAACTAAATTTTGTAACTGTTGGCTGCTTAAGGCAGCTACACCCTTTACTCCTGGGGCATCCTTGTAGTCTTCTAACATTAAAGCAGTTTTAGCTCCTAAAGAACCATCCTTGAAAAGCTTTAAGGCGCCTCTTGATAAAAACTTTTCATCATATTTTCCTTCCAAGTACTCAGTTTCAAGATAGTTTTTGAAATCATCTATGTTCTGATAGTTAAACTGATGACTATACCTCAACTTTGTCTTTTTGTTGTCATATATATTGTGAATGATTTCAAACATACACTGAGATTCCTCGTCCATAATATCACAAGATTGAACAGATGTTATTCCCAAGCTTATAGCGTAGTCTGCAGCTTTCAAAAACTCCTTTTCCTTTTGCAGATTGTCTTTTTTAGGTATTATAGATTGGATGAGGCGTATTGCATTTTCAGTAAATATTCCATTTGGCTTTCCTTCTTCATCTAATTCTATTGTTCCTCCATCAACATGAGTATTTTCATCTATTCCTAATATCTCTAATGCTTTAGTGTTGCTTACTGAAACATGTCCACATACTCTATCAAATACAATTGGAATTTCTGTAGATATTTTATCTAAATCAAATCTATTAAGAAGTCTTTTCTCACCAGTTATAAAGTAGTCCTGATTCCATCCTCGACCATGTAATGCCCCTAGATTCTCATTGTCTTTCAAAAAATCTCTTCCTATTTTAATGATTTCATCTATAGATTTAGCTTGTGTTAAATTGCAGGAGGTCATAGCAGCTCCAATACTTGAAAGATGTAAATGGCTGTCGTTGAACCCTGGAAGAACAGTTTTTCCTTCTAAGTTTATGATTCTATCTGCACTAAAGTGTGACAATTCTTCATTAGAACCTACTTGTTTTATTATTCCATCTTCTATTAAAATGGCTTCCTTAAAGTTGTCTTTCTCAATGTAAATTTTTCCGTTTGTCAATATAGTTCTCAAAATATCATCTCCTTATATCTCTTCTATACTCATATCCATTTTATTTATATAAACACTTGTATTCTTCTTTTTGAAATACATATAGAACAATGTTCCGATAGCTGGTATAACAAGTCCTATAATTGAAGTTTTAGGGTCTTCGATTAATGTATTTAGCATAAGTCCCATGAAAATGAAAGTGGTTAATATAACTGTAATAGGATAACCTATCGCCTTATAAGGTCTTTGTAAATTAGGGAATCTCTTTCTATAAATCATTACTGCAAATACTCCTAGAGTATTGAATAACATACCTGAGAAAACAACTAAAGATGTTAACTGATTTAAGTTTCTCAAAAGAACTAAAGCTATGGATATGATGCACTGTACTATTAGAGCAACATGAGGTACTTTGTACTTTGGATGTAAACTTCCAAAGCTTTTAAAGAAATACCCTTCTAAGCTCATAGCATAATACATCCTTGGAAAAGCTAGTATACATCCGTTTAAAGCACCAAACATGGAAACAACCATAGCTGTTACAACTAACAGACTGCCAGTTTTGCCTAGTAGTTTTTCTGCAGCATAGCTTCCTAAATAATATTGATTATTTGCTAATAGTTGCTCAATTTCATCGATAGATACCACTTTAAATATTGAATAATTAAATAGAGTATACAATGCAGTAATTGAAATTATGGAGATGATAATAGCAAGAGGTAAGTTCTTCCTTGGATTTCTTATTTCCTCTGCTACAGTATTTAGATTAGTCCACCCCTCATAAGCCCATAAGCTGGCAACTACTGCAAATGAAACCATGTTTATTATGGATCCAAAATTAATATTAACAGTTTTAGGAGCTAAACTTAAGTCTGGATTTACATTTCCTAATACAAAACCCAATATCATGATTATACATATGGGAATTAGTTTTGCAATCATGGATATATTTTGAAGTCTAGACCCAAATTTTACGCCATAATAGTTTACAAGAGTTAGTCCTATGATTAAAGCTATAGCTACAAGTTTAATAGTCCATTCTCCCATAGGGATTACAGCAGTCAATGCACTAGGCAATGCTATTGCAATAGCAGCAATAGATCCTGGTCCTCCAATTAGCCAACTGGAAAAACCGTTTAAGAATCCTAATAGGGGAGAATAAGCATTATTTAAGTACACGGTTAGACCACCAGCTCTTGGGTCTGAAGCACCTAACTCAGCATAGCAAATTCCACCAAGTAATGAAATAATCCCTCCTAATATCCAGCTTAAAAGGGATAAACCTATGCTCATATCTGTTCTCATTAATACATAGGAACCTAAATAGAAGATTCCTGAACCAACCATTATTCCTCCTAATATACTAACACCACCAAACAGACTTATTTCTTTTCTGAAACCGGAATTTTCACTCAATGCTTTTACCTCCTAACATTTATTAAAATGTGAAGTTGCAAATGACTTATATTCTAATAAATTTATTAATATCTATTAATAAAAATAAAAAACACCTAACAGGAAATGTCAGGTGCTTGTATCAATAACAAAGCAAGACATCCCTATCCTCCTTTCTCGCCCTAGTGTGAGATAGCGCAACACCAAGGTACTGGGCAATACCTTGATGACAGTTCTACACCTATTCGATGTAGCCCCAGCATCAGATTTTGGTATCTGACACTTCGGCGGCGACTCCTTTCACTATACTTCATCAGCTTCCGGCCTTCATATAGCTACTCTTAGTAACCGCGCCTCTACCTCACCCTTCTTCAGAGGATGAGGATTTTTTTATTAAATTGCAAATATAATAACATTATACTGAAACATTGTCAACTATAGATTAAAATATTTTTTGATAATTTATAATAATTTTAATTGACTCTTAAGATAAAAAGATAAAAGCTATTTTGGTTTTTTAACCACATAATATATATAGTTCCTTTTCTTGTTTTAAATTTTGTTGACTTTATAGTAAATATAAACTATAATTTATTAGTAAATTAGTAATTTAGTAATCTATTAAATTAGTAAATTAGTAAAATGGAAACGAGGAGGATTCCTATGAAGATACCTACAACATTAAAACATAAACCAGTTATTGTATCAGAAAACTATGAAAATATAGATGGTAGATATGCTTATAATACAGATGCTAAAGGCCTTTCTCTTGGATTGGCACAGTGGAATGATAGGGGAAAGGTAGAGATTTCTGCTAAGGTCTGGAGACATTCTGGAGAGAAATGGTCCAGACAGTCTGAAGAGCTACCTCTCCATAGAGTTTTGGATTTAGCTATTCTTGTTTGTAGAGCTAAACATTATTTCCAGGAAAATGCCTATAGATATCAAAAGCTATATGATGAAGAGAATCCTGTTATAGATAGGGTAGGTTTACAAGGAGATGCTATGACTGTATCTGTATGTACGGATAATGATAAAATAGATGAGGATATTAAACTATTTCGACAGGCTTTAAGTGAAGATGATGAGCTTATTAGTGAGCGCTTGAGAGTCTTGTCAAGAATACTTAAAGAAATGGGGTATTAACATATGGACAGGAAAAAAGAACTGAAGGAACAGTATAGAATGATGAAACCTGATATGGGTATATTCATTATAAAAAATGATTTTGATAATAAATGCTATATAGAAGCAACACAAAACTTGAAAGGAGCCATAAATAGTACAAAGTTCAAATTAAAATTTGGAAATTATCCTAACAGGGAATTACAAGAAGCATGGACTGAATGTGGAGAGGATAGTTTTACAATTGACATATTGGAAAAGTTAGAATATGACAAAGATGAATCCAAGACTGACTATAGTGAGGAATTGGAGATATTAGAAATGGAGTGGAAAGATAAGCTATTAAAACAGGGTTTGGAGTTTTATGAGAAATAGAGGTCTATAATAAACATTGGGGTACATGAAATATGTGTACCCCAATGTTTAATTTCAGGAGTAATAAATGCGCTTGGTATTTCTTTTGTTAAATCTATATAGTGAAGTGGGATAAATCCTTGTTCAATTCTTCAGCAATCTTTGCCAATTCTTCGCTTGCACTTGATATCTGTGACATAGCAGCTGTTTGTTCTTCCACTGATGCTGAGGCTTCTTGGCTGCTAGCTGCATTCTCTTCTGATATAGCTGATAAGTTTTCTAAAAT
>ENA-OWOZ01002523-OWOZ01002523.1-bioreactor-metagenome-genome-assembly--contig:-NODE-2523-length-13606-cov-9.649494_pt1 | contig 13606 bp, 11 predicted proteins | sample MGYA00238140_ERZ651804 | MGnify/ENA primary metagenome ERZ651804 (study PRJEB26910, sample SAMN07631232) | bioreactor metagenome | isolation source: Switchgrass digestor | place: USA: Dartmouth... | reverse complement strand
AAGCTGTTCCTCTCTTCAAGAAAACTTTGGAGATACTTTTCGTCCAATTCATCCTCATTCGCTATGTCGGATAAATATTTCTCATCAAAATAATTTAATGTAATCATGACCAATCTAAAAGCCTGTTCCCTGTCCACGCCTTCTTTGAGAGGTACCTTTTCAAATAAGCGTTTCCATTGTTTCTCATTTTCGGCAAGTAGCTTTCCATACTTATCTTTAATATCTGGTTTTAGTTCATCAGGCGTGGCGTAAAAAGCTTCTATAATAATTTTCATCAAATCGGGATTTTTTTTATAGTAATGGAATTTGATGATACTGGATTTTTCCTTTGCAGCAAAAAAATCATGGTTTTCAAATAGGGCATCAAAACCCATTTCGATTCTTCCTTTTTCAAAACATCTGTCCAAAATGCTAAGATACAATTCTTTCTTGCTTTTAAAATGATGAAATATCAGTGCTTTGGATATACCAGCGGCCTCCGCTAACATCGAAGTAGAGGTATTAGCATATCCATGACTAGCAAACACTGTCAGACAAGCATCTAAAATTTTTTCTTTATCATAACGTTGTAAAGGCATGATTTGACCTCCACAGCTATATTGAAATCCTCCAAATTGCTCTTTCATCTTCTTCATGGACAGTCACTTTCGGGGTATATCCTTTGTCAATTAATCCCAGCCAGACATGACAAGCGCATATGCCAATATCGACGTTTGGGTGTTCCCATTTAAAATGGCGATATCCTTCGGGCATAGCAACAATAATTGTTTTATAAGAATCGTCAAAGGCAAATCTCCACATTTGCGAGTTTGCAGCTGATGGTGCTTTTCTTCCCAAATCCAGAGCATACATAACATCATCAGAAAGCTTGTCATAATCATCGGGATTTGTAAGCAACTCTTTAATTCCTTTTCGTTTAAAACTTATCGCCTTTTTTTGAAATCTGTCCATCAGCCGCAATCCACCGCTTTCGTAATAGCCTAGTGGTGTTATACAGATTGCTCGTCGACCAGTGGTTACCCCTTTTGCATATCCATAACCCATATTTGATTCTCTAATTTGTTCAGGTGATTGTAAATGAGGCATGAGTCTCTCCAACTCAGATAGTTTATAATGTCCGTACCAACATGTTGAAAGACTTTTACTTGTGGCAAAAAGGATAATCAGCTCTCCAATAAAACCGGCTTTGCTAATTGAAATAACATCGGTTTCTGCCATAAATGCCATGTTATCCGGAGGAGATTTCATGATTGTATAAAGCGCTCTTGTGGGATTAGCTTTGAATAATCTTACCTCAACATTGTGATCAAATGGAACACATATCGATTTTGCATAGTCTTTTATCTCATTCATTATATCCTTTTTAACATCAATCATTTTATAGCTGCGCACTGAGCGCCGCGAATCAATAGTGCTTTTGATTGGAAAGGGGACTATCATCTGTAAAACCTCCAATTATAGTCTTTTAACCGCCGGTCAATATAATTGTAACATCTTACTAACCATCGGTCAATATAAAATATTTGACTTACTAAAGGCTTTTTGACTGAATATCATGTATTTTTGATAACGAGATTAAAAACACAACCGAAATCAAAATTATTAATATTGTTGCCGATAATATTGTCCAATGCATTTTGATGATGTTGAGAACAAAGCCATATACCAATGCACCAAGTGGAATACCACCCTTACTAATTACTCCAGCAATAGAAAAAATTCGAGACATATATTCGTTGGGCGTTTTTCTCTGTATTAGTGCCTGTATTGGAACATGAATGAACATAATGGCAATACTTAAAAGAAAGAGAACAGCTGACAGCAAGAAAAAATACAAGAGCGTATCTTCCCCCAGTTGGAATATGATGGAAGGAAACAATAAAAGCGAAAATGCCAACATCATAGCCATGAGCAAATTGCTGCCTATCATAAGCGGTCTTAACATCTTCTTCTCTTTACCAAACAACAGGCCCACTAAAATACTCCCTATGAGTGCCCCCAATATTATTATCATTTGTAAATAGCCATACTGCGTATCAGAATAATTTAGCTGGGTTCTAAAAAACAGGGGTAATACTACTGCAAATATGGGCTGAATCAAAGCATATATTATCAAAAAAAATACACATAGTTGGCGTATCATTTTTTTATCTAATATGAATTTGATTCCTTCAGATAAATCTGTCATAATTCCCATTATGCCTTCGCCCGCTTTGTGCCTGAAATGCTCATACTTTATAAATATTTCACTTATGGCTGACAGCAAAAATGATATGCCATTAATAAAGAACAACACAGTAATCCCCAAGTTTGCATAAAGGACAGTACCAATTACAGGCCCCAAGAGACTTGACAAAGTCCGAAGGGAGGCGACGGCAGAATTGGCCCGAGTCAATTCTGCCTCATCTACCAATTGCGGCAGCATTCCTTTTGTCGCTGGATCAAATATTCCGTTTAGCAGCGATATTATAGTTTGAACCAACAACAGCATAGCAAGACTCATTTTGCCAAAATAGGAAGTGAGAGCCAAAGCCAGTATTACTCCACCGCTTGCCAAGTCGGTTGCTACCATAATGGTCTTTCGGTTTAACCTGTCTCCAAGTACTCCGGCAAAAGGGTAAATAAAAATGGTGGGCATTATAGCCAGAAACGAGAACAGCCCCACAATTGCCGCCGAGCCGCCTATATCGATAATATAAAGAGGCATAATAACCATTTGGAGACTCGTTCCGGTATCTGATACCATCCTCCCAAGCAATAGCAATATTAAATTTGTATTTAAAGCTTTTCGGTCTTTTTTACTCAATCGAAGCACCTCTGTTATTTTATGTCTGAGAAAGCGACCTTCGATAGGTCGCTTAGAAATTTGTCAACTTTAAATAATTCATTACATAAAAATATTACCGCTCTTATTCCAAGATTTCCACATATCCTTCCGTTCCGTTCACTCGTATTTTTTGGCCATCTTTAATCAATTTGGTAGCGTTCACCACACCGACAACTGCAGGTAGACCGTATTCTCGGGTAATGACTGCTCCATGGGACATCATGCCCCCTATTTCGGTAACAAGACCCGAAATAGATACGAATATAGGTGTCTAACTAGGATCTGTGAATGTTGTAACGAGAATATCCCCCTTTTCGATATGAGCATCTTCAAACTTTTTTACCACACGGGCCCGGCCTTCAACAATACCCGTCGATACCCCAAGCCCCGCCAGGGCCCCGCTGGGGATACTCAAAGAATAAGAAACAGGAGGTACTTCTCCATCGGAAAAAATAATACGAGGCGGTGTAAGGGCAGCATAAGAACGATAAGCACTTTTGCGTTCTTCGATTAAATCCTGATTTGCATGCCCGGACTTTACTACTTCAATCAGTTCTTCTATTGACAAGTAATAAGCGTCCCTTGGTTCTTTTAACACATCGATCTCCACAAGTTTGTTTACTTCTCGCATAATGGCTTGCTTATACACATCATAATAGCTCATCCAAAAATATTTAGGATATTCCCTTACACCTACAAATTTCCGATATATTTCTATTTGCCTTTTTAGCTTCTTAGCCTTGCGCTTTCCATAGGCAGCCTCAACCTTTGCTACCAATTCTTTTATTAATTGTTCCACTTCCTGTTTACCTTGTTCAAAAGATGCTGCTGCGTGACCGACGGGTAGATTTTTAATATTGTTGAGCAAGGAAGCGCAAAGCAAGCCCGGTCGTTCGCGGAAACGGTCACGGGTAATATCAATTTCACCGGTGCAGCGCATTCCGTATTCCGACAGGAACTCTTCTAACTTGTCGGCCACTTCCTGGCCTCCTTGCACTTTTCTGAGTTCTTCAAGGGATAGATCCTCTCCGACTTCTTCCAGATATGAAACCACTTCCGGATATTTTCTTGCAACATCTGAAACCTCACTTAATTTCAAGCCCATTTCAGATGAAACATTGTGCTTTACCGACTTTGCCAGGCGATTGGAAATTGCTTTTTCTCCTGTGACTTTCTCTATGGTCCTATCTATAAAAGCGGCAGCTAACATTGCTGTAAGAACGGTGCCAGCACCTGCTGGATCACAGATTGTGATACGCATATTTTTATGGTCGTCCAGTATGAACTGCAGTGCTTCCACTCCTGAAAGCGACTCTAATTTGCTCTGTACAGTTTTTATCGCATTTTTTTGTCTTCGGACATAGGCGTCGATGTCCGCCTCATCACCGAGGAAATAGGCACTGATAGCCCGCCAAATAATGGCCGCTATGTTTTCAAGGGAAATTGCACTGCTGGGACCTTTGGGAATGTTTTTGATATATTCCTTCCTTTTAATGATGTCTTGCAGCCCATTATACATCAGTGGATCCTTGATCTTAGTTTCCGACAAGAAAGCTCTGCGCCCTTTCATCCTTCGAAGATCGTATGTGATATCCGTATACATTCGTCCTCCTAATTCAAAAAAGCTGTAAAACCTTGCTTTTTTGAGCATAGACAAACCTAAAGGCAAAATTGGGTCAGTCATCATTTGCAGGTGCCCCACAGATATGGCACAATGTTTATATCCATCTGGACTTGGCGGTAGAGGATACAAGGTAGTGATGGGGCGAGCCTGAACCATATAAAAACCATCTTTGTTATAACACCATTCTATATCCTGTTCGCAGCCGAAAGCCTTTTCGATGCGTTTGCCAATTTCAGCCAATTCCAAAAGTTGCTTTTCTTCAAGGGGCATTTCCCCTTCTCCTTCACTTGTCTTTTGCAGCTTGCCTTCCCGCAGTTTCCACTCAAATGGGGTTTTACGCCCTGATACCAAATCCTCCCCCAAGCCCCTAACAGCTTCAATAACAGTTGTATAGCGATCTGAAGTCATGGGATCGGCAGTAAACATTACGCCGGATACTTCTGGAAGAACCATTTTTTGCACAACTACGGCGATTGTTACTTTATCGTGGGGAAAACCATTTTTTATGCGATAAGCGACAGCCCGCTCGTTAAACAGAGATGCCCAGCATTTGACAATAGCCCTACAAATGTTTTTTATACCGATAACGTTCAAAAATGTATCTTGCTGTCCTGCAAAAGAAGCCCCGGGCAAATCCTCGGCTGTGGCACTGGAGCGCACCGCATATGGCAGTAAATAGCCATGCTTTGCTAGTGCTTCACTAATTTCTTCTGTAATCCCTTCAGGAAAGCTAAACTTTTCAATTTCTTCCCTTATTTGTTTACTGACTTGCCATATAGCTTCAGTTTGCTCTACGGTAATCCCCTGAAGCTGAACTATCAGTTTTCTTACTCCCGGCATAGACAAAACAAAATCGCTGTAACACTGAGCACTAACAATAAATCCATCGGGTACAGGGATACCTGGGATGTTGTGCAGCTTGGCTAGATTGGCGCCTTTCCCCCCAGAAATAGACAGTTCGCACGCCCTATTGTCCTTTAGGTCAATAATATATTTTTCCACTTGCGATCCCCTCCTTATTTTACACTTACACCTTCCCGCATTATTTTTATGGCTTCGTCCAGTGTGGCCATGAATTTTTCTTCATCCAGCCCGACCTTGTAGAAATTCAGCAAGACATAATTGTAAAACATATCTATCATTACATCAGCATCAATCTCCGATTTTATTATTCCTCGTTTCTTATCCCGTTCAATGATCTCTTTCCAGCGTTTTGTTGAGTCTCCCCGCACCTTCCGAACAAAATCATCATCATCCATTTCTTGCAGCAGAGCAATCTGGGCATAGTCAGGGTTATGCTTTCTCAATTCAAAGAGTGCTGCAATTTTTTCCCGTATCGTGTCAAAAAAATCTCCAGCCATGTTTTCAACACCCGCTTGTTTAAGGGCGTCCCATTTGTATTTTGACATTTCCTTTATTACGTAAAGATAAAGATCTTCTTTATCTTCAAAGTATTGATAAAAACTGCCCCATGGTATTTTTGCTGCTTTGACAATTCGATTAAGAGATGCCTCGCTAAACTTATGCGATGCAAATTCGCTAACCGCAGCCTGAAATATCCGCTGCCTCTTTTCTTCACTCAGGTTGTAGAAGGTTTCCTTTGGCATAATCATACCTCCATCTAGCGATATGAGAAGGTTCTCGTATTATTATAACATAATATTTTGTTAATGAGAAGCCTCTCATATGAAAAGTTTCGTCTTTCCTAACATTTATATCAAAAAAGCAACGCTACGAAACTATATGTAACGTTGCTTTTTTACAAATTTCCAGGTAACGTTCTTATTCTTAAAGTTGTTTGTAATTCTTTATAGGAATTGACTCTGCCTCCATACCTTTAGCGGTTGTTAATTATTCTTTCTCTTTTCCATCCTTCGAAATCCTATATATATCAATAGAATACATATTAATAATCCTACCATTGCCGGAACAAATACTGCTTTTCCCGATTCGCCTCCAAAAACCACACTCCAGCTCATTTTTTCCAGTGCTATAATTCCTGCAGCAGATATAAAACCGGCTTGTCGCATTCCGCCACCCAGCATTTTTCTAAACTTCCGAGCCCTAGCAATAAAATCTTTGCTGCCAACGATAAGTGACCCCACTGGAGCACATAGGCCCTTTGAAAGGCAAAACATGACGGAATCACAGTACTTTGTGTTCTGGTCGGCTGGCACATTCAGGTACTCAGCCGCATTAAACAGGCGGGCTCCGTCCAGGTGCACAGGTATGTTGTATTCACTTGCTGCCTGGTATATCTCTTTCATTATCTCAAGGGGAATTACCCTGCCGTTGGAATGGGCATTTTCCACACATATAAGGCCTGTCCGCGGAAAATGGATATCATTTCCCCGTATTTTCGATCTTATTTCATCGGGGTCCAGGGCACCTTTATCTGAATTCAGGGTTCGCAGTTGCACCCCGGCTATAACCGATGAAGCTCCCACCTCGTGCTGAACTATATGGCAATCATCTCCCAGAAGCACTTCATCTCCCCTGTTGCAGTGAGTCATTAAAGACAATTGATTGCCGAAAGTCCCGCTGGGTACCAAAAGGGCCGCTTCTTTACCAGCCATTCTGGCTGCCAGATTTTCCAGTTTAACCACTGTCGGATCATCACCATATACATCATCGCCAACCTCGGCATTGAACATTGCTTCACGCATTTCCCTGGTCGGTTTTGTCACGGTATCGCTTCTCAAATCAATAAATTCCATATTTTTTCCCCCAAATACTTTCCTTTAAAATAGCCTTTTATATTATAACATGAACCGGGAAAATTTCGAGAAAAAAAAGACTGCGGTAAATCATTTTTTACCGCAGTCCATGTGTTATATCATTTTTCTCTCATATATGCTTTATTTCTTCAGCTTCGGTTATTATTCTTTATAAGCATAACCGAAGAAGAAATATCCTAACGGTGAATAGTACCAGCCTTTAAGTTTTTCATTAGCCATGTAAGGCTGTGTATAGAAGTATATCGGGGCAACAACTGAATCCTTCATAAGTATGTCTTCTGCCTGGTGCAAGAGCTTCATTCTTTCTTCTACATCCTTTGTTCTCTTTGCAGCAGCAATTAATTCGTCATATTTAGGATTGTTGTACTGAGCGTCATTGTTACCACCGCCAGTAACCCACATGTCAAGGAATGAAATCGGATCGTTGTAGTCAGCTATCCAGCCGTTACGAGCAATCTGGTAATCGCCGTTCTTCCTGGTTTCAAGGAATATAGCCCAATCTTGGTTGGCCAATGTAACAGTTACACCCAGTTCCTTCTGCCACATGTTCTGGAGAGCTTCACCGATTACTCTGTGGCCGTCATTGGTATTGTAGAGATATTCTACTATAGGGAATCCCTCGCCGTTGGGATATCCTGCTTCAGCCAGTAACTGACGTGCTTTCTCACAGTTTTTCTCATAATCTGCCTTATCAATGCTGTAGTATTGGCCGCCTACTTCTCTGAAGTCTGTTCCCGGTCCACCTGCATCATATATACCGGAAGGTACATAGCCTGATGCCGGTTTCTGGCCTGCGCGGGTAATCTGTTCCACAATATAGTTGCGGTCGATAACCAGTGAGAATGCTTCTCTTACGCGAGGATCATCAAAAGGAGCCCTCTGGGTATTGAAGCATACATAATATGTTCCAATGTAGTCTGCAACTTTAAGTAGTCCGGAATCCAACAAGGACTGTACTTCGTCCATGGGATATCCTTCGTTGAAATCCAGTTCGCCATTTTTGAAGGCGGTCAGCATAGCGTTGTCGTCATCCATTAACGCAAACTTCAGTTTGTCAGGTCCAAGGTTCTTATAATCATAGTACTGGGGATTCTTTTCCATTAAAATGAATGAGTTGTGTTCCCACTGTACCATCTTATAAGGACCATTGCCTATATAAGTCTTGGGATCGAAAGTCCACTGGTCGCCATGCTCTTCGATGATATCCTTTCTTACCGGGAAAGTTGCCGGGAATGCAGCAATTTCAAGGAAATAAGGAATATCGGTATGGAGTGTTACTTCAAAAGTATGATCATCGAGAGCTTTTACTGCAAGCTCATCAACAGGTTTTTCTCCTGCAATAATTTCGCTTGCATTCAGGACGCAGTCGATCATGTAACTGTAGTCAGCTGCAGTTTCCGGATTAACAAGTCTCTTCCATGCATACTCGAAGTCGTGAGCAGTTACCGGTTTTCCATCAGACCATTTTGCGTCCTTTCTCAGGTGGAATGTGTAAACCAGTCCGTCATCACTTACGTCCCAGTTTTCTGCCATACCGGGTGCAAGTTTTGCGTTACCGTTACCGTCATCAACCCACTTGATAAGTCCTTCAAAAGTGTGATGGATCATGATGGCGCCGTCAACAGCACTGTTAAGCGCAGGGTCAATGGTGGACGGTTCAGATGCAAAGCACAGATTCAACTGCAGTCCACTGCCTTGAGCTGTTTTTCCGCCTGTATTAGCGCATGCTGCTACTGACAGGAGCATGCATAAAACAAGCAACAAGGTTAACCACTTTTTCATATCTTCTCCTTCTCCTTCTCTTTTTTGCCTGTCGGCAATTGGATTTTTTATATGTAACTGAAACCGGCAAACATAACCGGGTTTACCGGATTCAGTATACAACAGAATTATGTTTGAGTAAATAATTAAGCTAAATTAATTATATGAAATTTCCTGCACTTTCATAAGTTAAACAAGGTGACAAGCTGCAAAATGGTTTGGCGCTACCTCTTTCCACTCAGGCACCTCTTCTTTGCATCTTTGTGTGGCATAGGGACACCTTGTGTGGAACCTGCAGCCTGAAGGGGGATTTATGGGGCTTGGAATTTCGCCTTCCATGATTATTCTCTGCCTTGTACGTGTCTTCTTCGGATCCGGTAAAGGAATTGCAGAGAGCAAAGTCTTACTGTAAGGATGCACGGGATTCCTGTACAGCTCATTGCTTTCCGCCAGTTCCACCATATTCCCCAGGTACATAACGCCGATTCTGTTTGAAATATGCTTGACCACGGATATATCATGGGCAATAAATAAATATGTCAGTCCCAGCTCATTCTGCATGTCTTCCAGCATGTTCACTATCTGCGATTGGATAGATACGTCAAGGGCTGATACAGGCTCGTCACAGACTATAAACTCAGGCTGAACCGCCAGGGCTCTGGCGATGCCTATGCGTTGCTGCTGGCCCCCGGAAAATTCATGGGGATAACGGCCTGCGTGCTCGCTGTTTAAACCAACCTGAGTCAACAAATATTTTATACGGTCAGCCCTGTCCTTTTTATTGGCGGCAAGCTTATGGATGTCAATTGCTTCGCCTATTATTTCTCCTACTGTCATTCTGGGATCCAGGGAACCTGACGGATCCTGGAATATAATCTGCATCTTGCGCCTGTAGGGCAACATATTGACCTTGGTTATATCTTCGCCGTCATAATAAATTTTCCCTGAAGTAGGTTCATATAAACGTATTATAGTTCTGCCCAAGGTGGTCTTGCCGCATCCTGATTCGCCTACCAAACCGAGGGTTTCCCCTTTCTTTATGGCAAAGTTGGCGTTTTCTACAGCATGCACATACCTGGTTCTCATGAAGCCCATCTTTATTGCAAAATACTTTCTCAAGTTTTCCACTTTAACTAAATAATTATCGCTCATTGGAGGCAACCTCCTTCATACGTTCGCGTACCAGCAGCCAGCATGCTGCAGTATGCCCGTCATTAATTTGCACCTTTGGGGGCTCCCTGCGCAGGCAAATTTTCATGCAGTGCTCACAGCGGGGACCAAATGGGCATCCTGCGGGCGGATTAAGCATGTCCACCGGTGTTCCTTCTATAGGGATTAATCTCTCGTATTCATCTGCGTCTATTTTCGGTATCGAACGCAAAAGTCCCCAAGTATAAGGATGCTGGGGATTGTAGAATATGTCATCCACATCTCCCTGTTCCACAATTTTTCCTGCATACATTACTGTTACCTTGTCGCAAATTTCAGCTACCACTCCAAGGTTATGGGTTATAAATATGATAGCCATATTAGTATTCTTCTGTATTTCTTTCATAAGCTCAAGTATCTGGGCTTGTATGGTAACATCAAGGGCTGTGGTCGGCTCATCGGCAATCAGAAGCTTCGGATTGCAGATCAGGCCCATGGCAATCATGACCCTTTGGCGCATGCCCCCTGAAAGTTCATGAGGATACTGCCACATTCTTCTTTCCGGATTATTTATTCCTACCATTCGGAGCATTTCCAGAGCCCTTGATCTGGCTTCCTCCCGGGAAACCTTTCTGTGAACATGTATAGCCTCCATTAACTGGTTCCCTATGGTATACACCGGATTAAGACATGTCATGGGGTTCTGGAAAATCATGCTTACCTTGTTGCCACAAAAGCTCTGCATCTGTTCCTTAGTAAATGACAGCACGTCTTCTCCTTCAAATAGGATTGAACCACCAACCACTTTGCCAGGGCTTTGAAGGAGGCCCATTATTGAATAAGCCTGTACACTCTTTCCGCTGCCGGATTCTCCCACTATTCCCATTACCTCTCCGTAATTGAGCTCATAAGAGATTCCGTTGACTGCCTTTACCTCTCCTACGGGCGTAAAAAAGGAAACCTTTAAATCCTTTACTTCCAGCAACTTTCTATTCTTCAAATCACCGTTATTTAATTCGCTGTTTTTTAGCTCATTATTGTTTATTTCATTCATTTTATTTTCCATTACTCTCCCTCTATTTCTTTAAACGGGGATCCAAAGCATCCCTCAGTCCGTCACCAAACAGGTTAAGTGAAAGAATCATAACACTCAGTATGGTTGCAGGAATAAGCAGCCTGTATGTGTAGGTGTACATACCGCCCAATGCGTCTGACGCCATAGAGCCTAAACTTGTCAAAGGTGCGGACACGCCTACTCCCAGGAAGGACAGGAAAGACTCAAGGAATATGGCTGACGGAATCTGCAAACAAGTTGTTACGATAATCTGTCCTATACAGTTAGGAAGCAGGTGCCGTCTTATAATCCTTGCTCCGGAAGCCCCCAGGGCCTTTGATGCTGTAATGTATTCCTGCTGCTTAAGCATAAGTACCTGGCCTCGAATAATACGGGCCATACTTACCCAATATAACAGACCGAAAGCTATGAATATCGATATCAAACTCGGACCTAAAACAGCAAGGCTTTTTACCAGTCCGCTGCTGCTGTTGTTGAACCAATCCTGCAATGGTGCTTTTAAAACCGTGGTCAGGAGCAGTACTACCAGAACATCCGGTATTGCGTATATCAAGTCTACAATACGCATCATGACCATATCAACACGGCCGCCTAAATAACCGGATATGGCTCCATACAATGAACCTATGACCAGTACAATTAAACTTGCCGAGATACCTACAATAAGAGATACCCTGGTGCCGAACATGGTACGCACCAGCAAATCCCTACCTATATTATCCGTACCAAAAGGATACTCCCAGCTGGGGGGAAGATTTTCCTTACCCCTCATCTGCGTAGTGTAGTCAGCTTCCCTGAAAAAAGGACCTACAAAGGCGAACAGACAAATAATTATAATAATAAATAATGAGACCATTGCCACCCGGTTTCTCTTAAGCCTTCTCCATGAATCCTGCCAGTAAGACAAGCTTGGCCTTTCTTCCAGGAAATTTTCCTTTTCTGAAGTACTGGCAGGCTCAAAATCGTCCTTTTGCATTTCGCCGCCGGACAATACATCATCTATATCAACTTGCCCTGAAACAATAGGGATAGTTCCGAAAGCTTTCTGTATGCGCATGCTAATTCGAACCCCCTTTCGTTAAATCAATTCTCGGGTCTACTGCCTTGTACAAAATATCTACTATCAGGGTCATCACAACTATAAATGTCGCAAGAAAGATTGTTGTACCCATTATCAGCGGATAATCCCTGTTCAATATACTCTGGACAAAATATCTGCCCAGTCCGGGAATGTTGAAAACCGACTCTACTACAAAACCGCCTGTGAGTATGCCGGCTGTCAGGGGTCCCAAATAGGTAAGAACCGGGATAAAAGCATTGCGCAACGCGTGCTTGAATATAATGGAGGTGGTTTTGACACCCTTTGCACGGGCTGTTCTTATATAGTCCTGGTTTATGACGTCCAGCATACTTGAACGCGCAAGCCTGCCGATATAGCACATGGGGTTAAAGGCCAGCGTAAAGCAAGGCATTATATAGTTTTTCCAACTGGTCAGCCCAATGGTGGGCAGGAGTTTCAGAACAGAACCAAATAAAATAAGAAGACTGGTTGCCACAACAAAACCGGGTATAGAAACACCCAGTGTCATTACAACCCTTAAAAAGCTGTCAATAAATTTACCTCTGTTATAGGCTGCAATACAGCCCATCGGAACACCAAACAGAACTGCCAGTAAAAGTGCAATGCTTCCTATTTTGGCCGATACAGGAAACATGTCCTTGATAATAGTCATAACGGGACGGTTCTTCTGCATCTTATACGAAACTCCCAAATCCCCTTTTATGAAGTTGACTATATAGTTCTTTAGCTGTACAGGCAATGGTTTGTCCAGTCCGTATTTCGCTTCCATTGCCGCCAGAACTTCCGGTGATGGAGATTTCTCACTTAAGAAAGGACCTCCGGGAACCAGATTCATCAACAAGAATGTTATGCATGTTATAAAAAATATGACAAGTATAGCCTGGGCTATACGCTTAGCTATAAACTTTAGCATGATTTTGACTCTCCCACTTCCCAAAAAATAGCGGTTATAGTGCACCGCTTTCTGTTACAAAATATTTATTTACTTTTGTAATTATGTCATATATAATGTAACATTCTATACCCGATAAGGTAAAAAATCAAGAGTTACAAGTTTCCATCACCCTTAAACCCTTGTTATTATCCAATATGGCGGGTATAACCTTATAGATTTATTACTCGTTAATACTTTAGCAAAAAAAGTGTTTTCAGTCAATGGAACGATGTCCGTACTACAAATAATTGTATACACAACTGTGTCACCCATCCAGACAAGGGAGCCTTCTCCGTGACATAGACAGAAAGTTGTCAAAAGTATCATCCCCATGGCAATTGCTTAGTGTAAAATTGTTTTAGGTTAAAAAAACAAGAGACCCCTCTTTTTTGGTAAAATATTGATCAACGAAAAACA
>ENA-OWOZ01002521-OWOZ01002521.1-bioreactor-metagenome-genome-assembly--contig:-NODE-2521-length-13618-cov-5.735765_pt1 | contig 13618 bp, 22 predicted proteins | sample MGYA00238140_ERZ651804 | MGnify/ENA primary metagenome ERZ651804 (study PRJEB26910, sample SAMN07631232) | bioreactor metagenome | isolation source: Switchgrass digestor | place: USA: Dartmouth... | reverse complement strand
AAGCCCTTACAGTTTAAGTACTGTAAGGGCTTTGGTGCGCCATCGGGGACTCGAACCCAGGACACCCTGATTAAGAGAATGAAGTTTTGTGCATTATAGCACTTTATCAGACATTACCAGTTTGGTAAAGTGCTTATTTTATGCGGGTTTTTGGGTGTTGTTGATGGTAATATATGGCTTATCGCTTTATCTAACTTGATGTTGCAAAATGCTCTTTGTAACATAATGTGCAGCATTATTTCTCTTGATTTCTGATCCTTTTCATGTAGGCAGCACTCTTATTGCAACCCTTCTTTCCTGTATATTTCCCACAGTATTTATCGTTACCGTGATTGGCATAGAACAGCTCACCGCATACTTCGCATGTACGCAAACGAATTTTTGTACTGTCTTTGCCGGATATATAGCAGGCCAGCTGATAGAAAAGTAAGCTATAAATTGAATTTGCCTCATCATAAAAAAGTGAATACTCAGGTATTGCATTAAATCTTATCTTAAAGCCAACCAACATGTCCTTTATTTTGTGCGATAGCAAGCCAAACGCTTCGTTTGCTGTTTCAACTTCTGGTTTTAGTAATCTCGAATACTTTTTAATGTTAGTAATATTATTATCCAATGCGGATTTCCACAAATTAAAGCAGCAATATAATTGCCTTATCCTACTACAGAATTTGTTCACCGGGATATAGCTGCAAAACGCATACATGTCCTTCTTGGGCAAATAGGCAAAAACATTCATTCTTGTATCTTTTGACGCGGGTATACCATATTCACATATCCAATATTTTAACCTGGATTTGTTGATTTTGAGTTTACCATTTTCTTCAATAACAATGCTTATGGCCGATGAAAACATGTCCGATCTGTTTGACGATAGCCATTTTTTATTTACTCTTGTGCTCATTTCCAGAGATTTATTAATTCCGATAATACATTCCCCTGTTGCCTTTCTTCTGATATCGTATGATTCAAAAGCTGTACCAAGAGCAAAATTGTCAAGTCTATAGTTTCCAGTTGGTTGAGGGATAACGAGGGGCAAGATATCTGTAAAGATTTCCTCGTAAATCGCAGTTTCGCATAATACTTCAGATATGTGTTTTACCATCATAATCATACCCCTCCTTTAAATGTGGACGTAAAATGTGGACGAATTTTACATCTATCAAAAAGTATTATAAAGTAAAATTGCAAAGAGCGCAAGTAAAAAAAGCTTTATTTAATGGGGTATGGCAAAGCCATGGAACCCAAAAAACAAACGATAAAGCCAGGGGGTGTTATACTCTTATGGTAAGTAAGGCACGAAGGCAACGGCAACGTGAAAAAAGGAGAGAAAAAAGACGTTTAATGCAAGCCTTAAAAAAGCAAAATGCGGCCATAACGGAAAGGGCCCCGATCAGCAAATATAAATTGCTCAACCAGAACTTTTACAACTATGCAGTAAACAAAACAATGAGCGAAATTCGTAATGGCAACATCGAATCGGAACGGGAAGCGCTTTTAAAAAAAGTCGTTGGACTAAGAACCAAATTAAAGCCAATTAAAAGGAGGGTGTAACATGGCTGACGAAAAGAAATTTATGACGGCTAAAGAAATCAACAAGACTTATTTGAACATTTCCGAAGTCAAGCTTTACGAGCTTCTCAATCGTGACGGGTGCCCCAAAATAAACATTGGCAGGAAGTATCTTATCCCTGTTGAGAAGTTCTTGAATTGGCTTGAAGAAATATCGGTTAGAGCATAGAAAATTAAATGGCCGGCTGTGGCGAACCGGCAACACGAAAGAGGGGTGATGCGTATTGACTCAAACACATTATAACATCTTAGATTATATCTTGCAACAAACGGGAGCGAAACCCAAAAGGCAAGGCAACAAAGTACTTATCAATCCTTGTCCGATTTGCGGACACCGCGATCACTTTTTTATATACCCTGAAACAAACAGCTATTGTTCGTTTAGTAGGTGTTGCAGGGGTGGAACCCTTGTCGACTGGATGATAGAGTATGAGGGGCTTTCACTGGCAGAGGCAATGCGCCGGGTGTATGGTGATGAACCGCCACCAGGCAGAAAAATTGAAAATGGTGAAATTAAAAAGCTTGCAAGCCTTCTCAATGAAAAAGTAGAAGGCTTTTTTGATTCCATTGTCCGTAAATATAAAGCTTTTGTGAAAGCGGAGGAATCATGCAAAAAGTTGAATTTCCCTTTACAGAACGCGTATTACCGCTGGATACGGTACGGTGTAAGATTTTACGACCGCCTGACAGATGAATTCATTTCCGGCGATTTTGAAAAGCGCGTTCAATTGATGCGTGACTATGAAAACGCTTATTTCTTTAAGCTTTCACCGAAAGGGGTGGGTGCACTTGAACCATGAGTATGAAGCACGAAAACTAATAGAAAGCTGCCCTGAGCTTAAAGAAGAGTTGAAGAAGACAACTAAGCAATATAAGTTATCTGAACTGGGCAATGCTGAACGGCTTGTAGCAAGACATGGACATGACATCCGCTATTGCCATGAATGGAGTAAGTGGCTTGTGTGGACCGGTACTCATTGGCAGATTGACCTTACTGGTGAAGTTGAACGTCGAGCAAAGGAAACTATCCGACACATGTACAAGGAAGCAGCTAACATTGAGGACGAGGAACAACGAGCGGCTGTTGCCAAATTTGCGGCAAGGAGTGAAACCAATAGAGCTATATCGGCAATGGTTGAACTGGCGAAAAGCGAGCCGGGCATACCAGTTTTATCGGATCAGCTTGACAGAGACATATGGTTGCTTAACTGCAAGAACGGGACACTTGACCTTAGGACAGGCGAATTAAGGCCGCATAATCGAAAAGACTACATAACAAGGATCATTCCAACTGAATATAACCCTTACGCAGACTTTGAAGAATGGGCTAAATTCCTTCATAGGATAATGAATGACAATGCGGAGCTTATTTCGTTTCTTCAGCGAGCCGTTGGATATTCACTAACAGGCTCAACACGGGAACAATGCTTATTCATGCTTTACGGTTGTGGTGCAAATGGTAAAACCACGTTTCTAGAAGCCATTTCAGATGTTTTAGCCGGATACGCTCAGCGCACACCGACAGATACATTGCTGGCAAAGGACACCAGTGGGATAAGCAACGACATCGCCCGGCTTAAAGGCGCAAGGTTTGTTGTAGCCTCTGAGGTTGAGGAAGGAAAGCGGATGGCGGAAAGCCTTGTAAAACAAATGACCGGCGGCGAGAAAATGACGGCACGATTTATGAGAGCTGAATATTTTGAATTCACGCCGCATTTCAAACTATGGGTTGGTACAAATCACAAGCCGGTTATTCGTGGAACAGATCAAGCTATTTGGCGAAGAATCAAGCTGATTCCGTTCAATGTAACCATACCACCAGAGGAACGAGACAAAAACCTTCTCAACAAACTGAGAAGGGAAATGCCTGGTATTCTTAATTGGGCTGTCATGGGATGCATGGATTGGCAAAAAAACGGCCTGGGAGAACCGGAGGAAGTTATTAAGGCAACAAATGATTATAGGTCAGAAATGGACGTTTTAACAAGGTTCGTTTCCGATTGCTGTACGACTGCAACACAACGGGGTACAAAGTCCAGCGAGTTATACAAAAAGTATGCGGAATGGTCTAAAGATAACGGGGAATTTGCGCTATCGCAAACAAAATTCAGCACACGGATGCAGGAAAAGGGATTCAGCAAAATCAGAACAAGCAGAGGTATGGTGTGGGAAGGTATTGCAATTGTGGATGATGATGCAGATGATGATATTTAATCTAAATAGTGTAGGGTTGATGTAAGGTTGAGTGTATTCCTTGAAATGCTTATATATCAAGCAGTCGAGGGCTATTTCACATTGAATTAGTGTAGGGTATGTATGAATTTCCGGTATAAGCTCTATGTATTTTATATTTTATGTTTATAGTGGAAAAACATACACAACTATACACTATTAGTATATAAAAAACCGTATAGCTATTGATATGTGTAGGTTACAGGGTTTTTGAAACCCTACACTAAACCCTACACTGAAAGGAGATGAAAGAATGGAATTAGTAATTAAGTGCACGAAATGTTTACTTGTAATGGATGAAAGCGATCTTTTAAGGAACTTGCCTCCAGGAATATTGGAAAAGGCTATAAGGAAAGGCAAGGCATATCGAAGGTGTGAAAGAGTATCACAGTGGGAAAAGTCACGGACGGACTATATGGACGTGGATATTTATGGAAAGGTAGGTGATAAGTGATGAATGAGTTGATAGGTGTAAAGGATATGTGCTTGACAGAGAGTGACGCTCCCCGCCTATCCCCCGCCCGGGAAAAAATCATGATGGCTTTACTAAATCCTGAATTTATTGGCCTTACGGTAACTGAAAAATGTCAACGGATAGGCGTTTCACGGCAAGCCTGGTATACTGCCTTGCACGATGAAAAATTCATGGAGCTTGTGAATAAAACAAGCCTTGACGTCTTAAAAGAAGGTATTGCCGGCGTTATGTCCGCATTGCTTAAAAGCGCGTCAAACCCGAGCCCTAAAAGCAACCCCGACAGGCGGTTGTTCTTTGAGCTTACCGGCCACACAATGAAGGAATTTGGCGGACAAAATATTGTTGTAGTCAAAGTTGATGGATAGGAGGTGTAAAAAATGAAAGTAGAAGTTGACGCGACTGGATTAACTGCCGAAGAAGTGAGGGAGGCAGTGGCAAAGGCAAAGAAGTGGAAGCAGGATTTCTCTGTCCAGGAATGGCAGGAAATGAGGAAAGACCTATTGTTAAAATTATATGAACTTATCAAGGATGATACAGACTTTACCATGAAACTTCTTGATGCGATCCGTGAACATCATCCCGACCTGCTTAAAGAGATATGACCCTCTAACAAACTATTAGATTGTCGGAGTTGAAAGCCTTAAAAAATAAGGCTTTTATTATTTGTGCTGCAAATTATCTACACACAAACAAATTGAAAGGAGATTTAAAGAATGAAACTTGAAGAAATGAAAAGAAACGAATTGCTTGACTTCTTTATTACAAGGATATCCGGCAATGAAAAGGAAGCTGAAATTGCGTATATGCTGGCCTTGTTTACGGCCTACAATCTATCAAATGAAAGCGCGATAAGGCATGAAGTAACAGAGCTTGCTACAGATGAACTTATCGACCTTATTGAAACCGGCATATTGAATCAAAGCGGTGCTGGCTTCGATGAAGAAGAAAAAGTCTGGGACATCATATTAGATACCCTTAAACCGGAAAAGGTATTTGATATCATAACCGACATTGACCGCTATATGGAAATCTATGACAACATCATGCAACCAATTGATAGGCTTGAATATGCTATGCTGAAAATCTTTGTAGAAAGTGAGGTTCGGTAAAATGAATAAGCCGTATTGGGAAGTTGAAAACCCTGCCATTGTCGAAGCGGGAAAGCAACGATTCAAGTACTACAAGCAAAGCGGAGTACTTGAAATAAGCACAAAGGTTAAAAAGGGAGACGAGGAAAAAGAGATACGGAGGCAAACCATTTCCGCGTACAAGCTGAAAACAAATGATAAGCTCCGCGATATGGTGCTTGACTTCCTGGAAGATTCAGGGCTTGTACGTAGGGTAAAGACACCCCCACCCCGGGGGGAGTAGTACCCCGGGGCCTATTTTTGACCCCGTACCCCCTTAGTATATGTATACCGTTAAAATTCTGAGAATAATTCCTAAAAGCCACTGTAAATTATTCCCATTATTGAAGGTGATAACATGAACCATGCCGGACGTGATCCGCCTGTTATACCTTAACAGCAAATCTGACCTATTAGTGTTCAACTAAAAAATAACATAAAAAGGAGTGAGATTCCATGGAAGAAAACGATGTAATCCTTCCAGCAGATCCGGAAATGGAAGATAACGATATCATCCTTCCAGCAGACCCGGAAGCCGAAGCAAGAGAAGCGGCGGCAAAAGAGTATATCGAAAAGCAGAACGAGATTGACGAAGCCAATAAGCGCCTTTATGAGCGGGCATACAATGAATTGCTCAAAGCGGGCTACTCAGAAAGCGTAGCGGCGGCATATCACAAAGACCCCAGCATTATAAACCGTGTGAGGGATGCGCTTGACGCTGAAGCATACGAGGAATTTTTGAGAGAATATCCCAACGTCAAGCCCGATGAAATCTCTCTTGAGACTTGGAAAGCGTTTAATCGTAACGGCAATCTCGTCAAGTCTTTCGAAAAACACGATCCTTTCCTTAATGGACTAGAAGAAGAAATCCCTGGGGAATTTGCAAAAGGAAAACCCGACCCAGACCCGTTCATTGCAGGGTTTGATTCAGAGTAAAGGAGTTGATGAAAATGTTACAAGATAGCACAATTTACGCAAAGTATAAGAAGTGGATTGAAGGAATAAGGACGCTTAATGCAAAGATAAAAGACCTGGAAGCAGAAAAGCAGGAGATAAATAACAAAATCAATGACGACATCGAAGAAAGCCCCGCCGAAATGGTTGAAATCCATATGCGCCTGCACGCGATTGATAAGGAAATAGAATCAGCTAAAGCTGTAAAGGCGGAATTGCTCACAAAGAAGCCCTTCACAAAAGAACAATTTATCAATGCGTTCAACGAGCATATTATAAAGTTGAACGAAAAACTGAAGGATCCTCTTGAAAAAGCCATACAGGCACGGGCAGCCCTCAGAGAAGCACTGTCTGAATATTTGAAGGCGCACCAGGAATACAGCGCCGAATATGCCCGGGAAAGGGCTCAGTGGGAGTCATTTTACAGAGAAGTTGATGATGACAATCACGGCCATTTCCACGTATTCCGCCGGCTTAAAGAGGCAGAATATTTGAAATCAAGCCTGTTTGAGGAATTCAAGAGAGGGCGGGTGTTGCGTGGCGACAACCTCAATATAATAGAGGTTTTGGGTGAATAACAAAAAACTGATGGGAGCGGAAACCCCCGCTCCCTGTTTTATTACTGGAGGTGGTTTAATGAAATGCGAAACTTGCGGCGGCAAGATGTATATTGCAGAAAGCCGGTTTGTGAGCGAACTGAATTCAACGGACGTATACAACGAACTGAAAATGGTTTGTGTTAATCCGTTGTGTGATGATTTCTGCGGATACGACCCGGACAATTTAAGGAAATTCAAGATAGAACGTAAGAAGGTTGAAAAAGTAGTGACAAATTTTAATTGGCTGTTTTCCAACAAAGGTAGGTGAGATAGATGGCGGAACCGCAATATGTGATACTTGATAAATTTTTCGGCGTGAACAAGCAAGAAACCGAAACCCTGCTTGAGCTAGGAGAGGCATCGGAAATGTCCAACTGGATGATAACCGACGACCTGAAACTGAAAAAGCAGTACGGGTATAAGAGCCTTAACGCTTCAGTTGCGGGCAAGAAGGTAAACGGCATGTGGTGGGGCAAAATCCACGGCGTTGACCATTTCCTTTTCGCCCGGGGCGGCAAGGTGTACGAATACGACTTTACCGCCAAGACAGAGGTTGAAATCGGTACAATAGTTGACGCATACCCCACAACCTTCTTTGCGTCAAACAATGTCGTGTATATCCTTGACGGGACGGAATTCTACCAGTGGGATGGCACGACATTTAAGCAGGTGGAAGGCTATGTGCCGCTTGTTGTTAGTGGTGCCCCGCCCACAGGCGGTGGAACGCTTGTTGAGGGCATAAACTACCTGTCAGGCAAAAAGAAAATGAAATTTTCGGCAGATGGAAACAGGACATTGTTTCAACTTATGGAAGATAATATTGATTCAGTGGATTCCGTCTTTATTGGCCCGGACGAACAAGGAGCAGGCGTTGATTACACTGTTGACCTTACATACGGTACAGTATCGTTCGTAAATCCTCCGCCCGAAGGGACGAATAATATTGAAATAACATGGACTAAGGAAGATGCTGAATTCCGGAAGCGTATCACCAACTGCCGGTATTACGGCGGCGTGTATTATGCAAGATTCTGGTTGTTCGGAAATCCGAACTACCGTAATACCCGTTATCCGTCAGGTGTAACACAGCATGGAGTATCAGACCCAACATATTGGCCTTATGCCACTGATTCAACCGTCGGGGAACATGAAATCACGGACATATTAACTCAATATGATAAACAGATTATATTTACTTCCGGCGATAGCTCCGGGGCTTCGGCGTGGTATTCAACCAGTGAATCATATACCGACCCTAATAGCGGGTTGTTTACAACCATATTCCCTACATTCCCCATCAATGCCAAAGTTGGCAACGTTGCAATGGGGCAGACGCAGATAATCTACAATAACCCGTTCACGGTCTGGAAAGGTATCTATGAATGGGTTTCGACCTATGTAATGAACGAGAAGAACGCCGTATGGATAAGCCAGCGCATACAGCGTGACCTCGACCCGCTGGACTTGTCGAAGGCCATTACATGGGATTGGGACGAAAACGGGTTATACCTCTTATGCGTTGGCAAGCGGATATGGGTTTACAACTACCGCGTAACCGGCGCACGGGGAGAACGTGGGGCGTGGTATATCCTTGACTTGCCACATGAACCGACCTGCTTTATGACCGTCGATAAAAAGCTGTGCTTCGGCACGACGGACGGGCAAATAATGATGTTCGACGAAAACGAAGCGACGTTCGATGGAGAGGAAATCGTCGCTGTATGGGACATGGGATATCACAACTTCGGCGCGGACTGGATAAGGAAGTTTATCCAGATGATGTTTATTTCAATAGTGCCTTATATAAGTACCCATGTTGACATATACCTGTCTACCGACAGGGATTCCAATTTCAAATTCATCAAGAAAGTTTGGTACGGGCTTTCAAGTTTTGATACGTGGGACTTCTCAGGTATTGACGTACCGGGATATGAAACAAAAGGCTTTTCGTTTGCAACCAACTACAGCCCGCAGCCAAAACAAGTGAAGCTTAAGGCTAAAAAAATAGACTACATGAAACTACGCCTTGTATGTGGCGGCACAGACGGTGCAACGGTACTGTCAATCACATTGCCGACACGCACGGGCGGACTGGTTAAAAACAGGTAAAGGGCATTCTCCGGAATGCCCTAAACATTTGAACGGAGGTATAATCATGGTTAAGATCAACGATATGTATTATGTCCATGTAGAAGATAAAAACCTTACGCTTCAAAGGGTGGTTGGTACAGATAAGCGGACCGGTAAAACAAAGTACAACCCTGTCGGATATTACACTAATTGGCCGGCATTGTTTGACGCGCTTATAAAGCTATTTGTGGCCGAAAAGGTTAATCTTGAAAAGGTTGTTTCATTGTCGCAGTTAAAGAATATTTATGAGGACATACGCAAAGAAATAAAAGGACTACTAGCAGACCAATTCTAATGTATGGGAGAGGGCGTATAAGGACGGGAGAGGCGTTTTTCGTATGGGGGTTAGTAAAAATAAATCCTCAATAATTTTGCAGGATTTCAGCCTTATAACGGCGAATTACGGTGTTCCAAAATCAGAACAAGGTAAAACAGAGCGGTTCCGAAGAAATCTGCGGAAGCGATCCATCAACAAGGCTTACGAAGCAGCAAAGGCCATTTTAGGAGAAAAAATGATTAATTACTTTCAAAAGCGTCACTTTCTTTACACAATGAACACATGAAAGTAATTGCGGTAATTATACCAGCTAGGTTTATCAGGTTATTATAAACCAATATGTTGCCCTTTGAAATATTGATAAAAATTACTCCACCATATAAGCAAATAATCAGAGATGCGAAAATAATAAGAAAAATGTGCTTTTTTGAAGGAACTACTGTATAGATGCCTATTAGAAACCCTGATACCTCAGCTATTGCGAAAAGTATCTCTGGAATCAAACCATATAAAATGTCTCCCATGACTGTGGCAGTGATTAAACCAATTAGCCTGAACAAGAAAGCTGAAAGAAATGCGATTGGCAAAAATAAGATCCATCTTAACCAATTAGGCCATTTTTCAAACATTGAATCTAGTTTTTCCATACAACACACCCTTATCAATAATATCATAATTTGTCATTAATATAAAACATACTTGAAGGATTTTTCCCCTTTCATAGCGAATTATGGTAGCGAAAGGAGATGGTAGTATGAAAAAGCGTATAATATGCACGGTATTATTGTTATTTTTGGTTTTATCGATGCCAGTTTTTGCAACAAGCAGCACAATTCAAGTTACAGTTGCGGATGTAAAAATAAACATAGACGGAACGGATTACGGCGGGGAAAATCCTATCATTAACTATAACGGATATAATTATGTTCCTGTTGGTGAGTTGGGTCGAGCTTTAGGCGCAGATGTATATTGGATTTCCAAAACACGAACAATAGAGATATTTACAAAGGCGCCATCAAACTTTACTCAAATGAAGGCTTTAAACAGGTTATCAAGTTATTATCACATGTACTATAGTTTATCTGTTTCAGACATAAGCTTTCAATACGACATAATGTATAGCATTAGAACAAGAAGCGTTGATGTCAATGACCTTGAAACCTCTTATAAACAAATAGGCAACCTGTATACCTCTATTAACAAAAATCTCGAAATGTATAACGAGACAGCTCAAAACATCAATGTTGAAGCGAAGTTTAATGAGATAGATAATTATGTAAATGATGCGCTTGTTTACCATGGTATGGCTTTAGATTATTTATACAAGGGTATGTATAATGAATGCATTGAATATGAGACAAAAGCGATCAATAGCATGTATGCAGCTGAAAGTCTTTCAAATGACGAGTATTACAAAATGGTAAGAATGCTCGATGAAATTTCGTATAAGTAAATCAGTAAAAAGTACGAGCTTGACATACCAAAGTGCCCTACTCTTAGCATCGGGGCACTTTTTCTTTTCAGAAAATTATGCTTGACATCTTAATGTATTGTAATGTATAATGCTTAATGTAATGAAAAGTATTTTAGTATATATGGGGGGTGGTCACATCGGAGATATAATTGATGAAAAGCAGCTTTGCGAATGGCTTAATATCAGCACAGTTACAGCTTGGAGATGGAGAAAAGCCGGAATGCCTTATATGGGAAAAAAGAAAAGTATAAGGTACAGCAAAAAGGAAGTTGAAAAATGGCTGAAACTTCAAAGCAAAAAGTAAAGGAACCCGGCACACCCGCAAATGTAGCCCGGATTCCTTAACAAGACAAAGCCTTATAAGAGGCTCCGTTTGCTATTTCATTATAGCACATCTGGAAGCCTCCAGACAAGGACAATTAACACACGAAAAAGCCGGAAGTAAATATTTATGCTATCCGGGGACTAGAGAGGTTAGGAGGCTAATGTATATGTCAGAGAAAAGATTACCTGGTATTCATGAGGCTATTGAAAAAGCAGTTCAAAGTAGATGTGATGACGTGCTTAATTGTAACTTTGTGCCCGGTATATCGGAAAGCAAAGCGAGAGGAGAAATTATCAAGTTGGAAAATAAGATGTTTCCCTTGATGTCAGACGAGTTGAGGAAATTCTTTGTCGATTACGATTCATTATGTTCACTTGAAGCTGCAGAAATGGCGCAGGCATGTTATGCTCAGGGCTTGCGTGACGGAATAGAACTTGTCAAAACTTTAGGGGGTGTGTCTAATGCCTGAAAACAGACTATTTACAATAGTAACAAACATGAGCAACAAGTATTTTCCAAATTCATACAAATGGTGCGATCTGTATTATATAGCAATGGATATCATCAAAAGAACTCAAAGATATTTACTTAATAATCTTAAAAGTGTTATTAGCGAAGGCAAATATAAAAACCCTGAAGCAACGGCATTACTTTTGCATGCCGAACTTGAAGCCGAGGCAGAAAAACTATTTGAAGAATATAAGGATACCTTTCCACTAAAGAGCGCAATAAAGCGCTATCCGGCTAAAGTAAATAGTTTTCTAAAAGAATGCGTGGATATAGGCCGGGAAGAATTCTGTAGAGAAATAGAACATGCTATTGGTTTTACATGTTATAAACTGGATGCATAACAGGGCGGCTTAATGCCGCTTTTTCTATAAAAGAAGGAGGCGAGCGCTAATGAGTTACCTAATCAGAACAATATCCTATAACCTCAAGACCGGCGAGAAAAAGGTAATAAAAGAAGAAGTTAAAGAAGGTTACTGTCGGGCAGACGAAACATTGATACGCATATTAGCCGAAGGGTGCGTTAAAGAATTTCGGGAGAAACAAAGACAAGAGGGTTTAATCAAGAAAGGAGATTGATGAAATGGCAAGACGTAAAGGAATACCTGCCATAAGGCAGAGAAAGGACAAGAACGGCAAGAAGCTTGATTTGTGGGAATGCCTTATAAATAACGGCAGAGACCCGGCAACGGGTAAACCGAAGCGCATTCCCATATACGGCAAAACACAGGAGGAATGCCGACAGAAGGTTATTGAAACCTTGGCAAGTATTCAGAATCAAACTTATGTTGAACCTCATAAGACTACACTTGAACAGTGGCTTGATACCTGGCTGACTGAGTACAAAAAGGATAATATCAGGCCGACAACGTACAGCAGTTATGAGTACATTATCCGGGTGCACATTAAGCCAAAGTTAGGTAAGGCACTTATAAGGGAACTGAAACCGGAACAGGTACAGAAGTTTTATAATGAACGTAAAGCCTCCGGCCTATCTGCAAGAACTGTCAGGTATATTCACGTCGTATTGCATGAGGCACTTGAACAGGCCATGAGGAATAACCTTGTTGTCCGCAACGTAACCGAGGCGACGACGCTTCCGAAGCAGGAGAAAAAGGAAATGCGCGTATTAACACCGGAAGAACAGCGTAAATTCCTTAGTGTGCTTGACGGTGACAAGCTGGGGGCTTTATTCAAGCTAGACCTTGCGACAGGGCTTAGAAGGGGTGAACTTCTCGCATTGAGGTGGAAAGACATTGACTTAAAGGAAGGTGTTATCAGGGTACGCCAGGCATTATACCGAGCAAGGGTAAACTTTGATAAAGACAGCACGGAAAAGAAAACGGAGATTATATTCCAGAAACCGAAAACAAAAAAAGGAGAGCGCAGCATCCCCCTATTCAGCAGCATTGTCTCCGACCTGAAAGCGCACAGGGCGGCAGAAACGGCAAAGTTTAAGTTATTGGAATGGGATGATCTGAAAATCAAGCAGCACTTCAAGGACGGGCTTGTATTCACTAATGAACTGGGCGGTATAATTGAACCCCGGAACTTAACAAGGAAATTTTACAGCCTTGTTAAAGCTGCAGATATACCAAAAGCAAACCTCCATTCACTGAGACATAGCTTTGCTACAAGGCTATTGGAGATGGGAGAGAGCCCAAAAGTAGTACAGGAATTGTTAGGCCATTCCTCTATTACCCTCACACTGGACACATATTCCCATGTTATGCCCGAATTAAAGAAATCCGCCGTAGATAAGCTTAGCGGTCTGTTTGCCAATAATGAAGCTGACACGGCGCAAAAGAGAATTTTGTAACATAATGTGCAGCATAGGCATAAAAAAAGGCTTCAAGAAACCTTGAAACCCTTGGTGCGCCATCGGGGACTCGAACCCAGGACACCCTGATTAAGAGTCAGGTGCTCTACCAGCTGAGCTAATGGCG
>ENA-OWOZ01002517-OWOZ01002517.1-bioreactor-metagenome-genome-assembly--contig:-NODE-2517-length-13627-cov-42.707159_pt1 | contig 13627 bp, 13 predicted proteins | sample MGYA00238140_ERZ651804 | MGnify/ENA primary metagenome ERZ651804 (study PRJEB26910, sample SAMN07631232) | bioreactor metagenome | isolation source: Switchgrass digestor | place: USA: Dartmouth... | reverse complement strand
AGTAGCTTTATTACATAAATGAGGTGAAAAAATGATAAAGTAGAAATCATTTTACACCACTTGACAAGACACTATCCCTTTTTCCTTTCAGACGGTCTCACTCCAAAACCTATATGATCGTATTTTTCGGCAAGACACAGACTTAAAGATCAACTACTTCAAACCGCTTTATTGATTTTTTTAATGCTATAAATGTAAATAAAACATATAGGAGCGCCCCGGAAATCAGCCCTGTCAGTTGAAGTATAATATTTTCAAATCCGAATGCATTTAATGCTTCCAAACCGGGAATATGGTGCAGCGTTTCTGCTATACCGATAATAATAAAAGCAACAAATATATACAAAATAAAAGGCTTGCCATAGCTGTAAGCAGTCTTAAAAAATCCGCATATGAAGATAGCATTAAAACATCCAAAAATCAGTAAAGCAAAACCCAGAAAAATGAGATTGGCATTCATCAAAGGATTAGACCTATAAACAACAGAATCTGCCAATAGCGTCATACGAAGAACAGTCGTGATTGTCATAACAGAAAAACCGCACATTTCAATGAAAATGCTAAATGCAAATTTGCTCCTGACTACATCAGCCTTCGATATTGGAAGAAGTGCTGAGTACAGAATATCATTGGCTTCTCTTGCAGTCTGATAAGATTGAAAAATTCCAAAACTTATAAAAAATGCACCAACAAGTATCGGATACCCAGGAATAAGTGTCATTAATCCAAAAGCAATGAACAGGTATGATAAAGGTGATGCACTAAGTTTAAGTTCCTTTCTAAGTAGCTTATACATTTCGTAAACTCCTTTCTATACGAAGCATGGTTTCCTCCAAAGTTTCTCCGGACTGCCCAAGATCTTTCATAAATTCTTTTACTGGTAACGAAGCTATAAGTTTTCCATTGTGAATATAAATTATATCATCAGCACATTTCTCCAAATCGGAAGTGATATGTGTAGAAAAAAAGATCGCTGTTCCACGTTCTTTAAGCATAAGGAATATTTCCAGCAATTCATCTCTTGAAAAAGGATCCAAGCCACTAGTAGGCTCATCGAGAATTAAGATTTCCGCTCTGTGTGAAAGTGCTAGCAGCAGGTTAACTTTGACCTTCATTCCTTCTGAAAGTTCAGAAGGAGTTTTATTTAAATCCAAGTTAAAGAGTTTCAGATACTCATAGCAGGCTACATCATCCCAATTTGAATAGAAAGACTTTGTTACTGCAATAATATCACTGAGTTTTTTCCTGGGATAATAATTTATAGTCCCATTTGAATAACCGATACGTTGCTTTATCTCAGACTCATTATCTTTTAAAGGTAGTCCAAAATAAGATATTTCGCCCGAATCCGGATGAACAAGATTCAACATACATTTTATAGTAGTAGTCTTTCCCGCGCCATTTCTTCCAATAAAGCCTGCAATTCTTCCTTTTTCAAGGCTGAAAGAAATATCCTTAAGGTTAAAAGACGGATACCTTTTACTGAGGTTTCTTATTTCCGCAATATTCATTATTTTCTTCCTCCAAAAATCTGCTGAAATAATGAGTCAAAAGTATTTTTAGGTGGGATTGCTATTCCTAATTGTTCGTCAGCTAGTAGTATTAAAGTGTCTCTGGGCTTTATATCGAAAATTTCCCTTGCTTCTTTCGGAATAACTATCTGTCCTCTTTGGCCTACTGTTACGGTCCATGCGTACTTATTATTAAATGCTTTCATATTTAAACACCCCATCATATTTTTCATACTTTACGTACTTTTCATACTCTAAGGATACAAAAAAAACAAGCTAAAGTCAACCTGCGTTTTTTCAAACTTATAATTCGATTGCTAGTTCTACAAAATGCTTTTTAATTCTTCATAAATCTTTTTCATTTTTAACTCTTTGAGTTTTGAGTTAAATTACGACGATAACGTTCGTTGTTTTGGAATCTATGATGCTCCTGCTTCATTATATAAAGAACAAAGAGAAGCTTTTTGACGCGCCATACCTAATTCCTCCTGCAGTTCCCTTATGGCAGATTCTATAAATTCCATTCCTGCAGGGATATGACCGGCACTCGAAACATCATAACAGCCTGGGAATGATCCTTTTGTTACAGTCCTTTTCTGAAGCAAAACCTGAACCTTGCCCTGTTTTTTCCTGAGAAGCCATACATGGGATGTCCTGTGCATTTTGCCATCTTCATGGGCTTTTTCGCGTTCCACGGTTTTCCCTGTGGGATTACCGTGTTCATCAACAATATCCAGCATCTCCATTTCTAACACCTGTTTCTCCAAATTATAAAAATATTATGTGCTCCATATATCGGCATTGTACAGTCACATCTTACGGCCTTGACATCAATACCATGAATTTTATAGGCTATAAAACGGTTAATCCAGTCTGGTTAAACGAAACAGTGAGTCATACAGCAATGTCAGACGAGTTTGATAATGGCGGCAAAACTCTGAACCTCAATAGTGTAATTTGTTGACTGTATAACTCAAATTAAGCTTTGCATTGGCTTTGGAATTGTTCATAATAAAGAGCATGTATTCACTCGTTTCGGGTACATTGATTGATGCTGTAGGTTCCGTTTTTTATGGATTCACTATAAGTCTTACCGGTAACGATATTCTTAATCCCAACGATTAATTCTCGTTCATACTCGCATTTTGTAGAAATGGTTACAGTCCCACCCTCACTTAAAGAAACGTACCTAATTCTAATGTTTTTCCTGGAGCCATGTTCAATGCATAATCATTTCCCTCACCTATAATTTCATTTATTTGTACAATCTGAACGGCGCTATCCGGAAAATTTGTTGAACCCAAATCACTTCGCTCAAATCCATTAATATCTTCAAATTTTACCGAATCTGAACCGGAAAACATAGTAACATCCCCATTTTTTATGTTTCTTACATCCTGCATGTTCAAAGAATTGCAATCATAAAGATTTATGATATCTTCTGTTTTACTCTTTGAAACTTCTCCATTTTCTGCTGTCAAAACGTCAATGAATTTTATACGATCAGTGTTATGAATATTCCCCACAGCAAACGCAGATATAGCCGTTCCTATACTTGCGATTGCTACTATTGCTGCTACAGCAAAAACCGCAATATGCTTTTTCATTTTTCTTATATTTAACAACATGGTTAACCTCCTTTTGATGTGCTTTTTGCTCTCACATAAAGAAGAACAATACGCCGAGTTCTTAACGGAATGCTTATCAAGCGCGTTCAAAATGGCCTCACCATAAAGTCTTCTTTCTTCATGGGACATATCCGCTGCCAATGCTTCATCACAAGCCAACTCACCCCATGTGCTTATATCTTTGCAGAGAACATGCACCAAAGGATTAAACCAATGTATCGTCCCTGCAAGCATGGCAAGCATTTTTACCCATAGATCCTTACGTTTCAGGTGCATTAGTTCATGTGTCAAGACCAGCTTCAAGTCAACTCCCGATATGCTGGAAGTTGGCAGCATTATCATGGGACGGCACAATCCCACAAGCATAGGGCTTGTGATTTTGGGGTTCAGCATAAGTTTTACCTCGCTGTGAATGCCTAACGCTGCTTTACATGATGAGAGAAGGACTTCGGTAGTATCATCCGGTAAGTGAAAGCTGTCTGTCCGAAGCTGCTTGGTAAATCTATGGTAGCAATAGAAATTCCACCCGGCAAATACCATAGCACCCACAAACCAAATAAGCAAAAAGGATTCCATCAATTTATCCGTCAAATATCTCTCCATCAGAATATCCATTGTATCCACAAAGCTATTTGCTGATGGTGTAAGTAGTGTTTTCCGGATAATAAGTAGCTCGTCGGTGTAGCTGTTCATGACAGGTAGAACTGAAGGTAGTTTTCTGGCAAAAAAGGGAACAGGCAAGAGTAAAAATGCTATTGCCATTTTCCCAACTCCGTATTGCCACTTGGCAGGAAAGATTTTCGCAGTTACAGGTCGAAGTATCAGCATCAACCCGATAACCACACTTCCCGCGATAGACATCGAAATGAGACTTGAAAACAAGCTACTCAATTTTCTCACCTGCCTTTTCCGCAAACCATTGTTTTAGTTCGGTAATTTCATCTTTCGTTAGTTCTTTGCCATCATAAAGTGCTGTCAGAAAATTTTTTACCGAACCCTCATATAACGTTTCAAGCAGGCTCTTAGCCTCCTGCCTCCGATATTCTTCCGGTGAGACACGAGGCTTATATATGTTCGCCCTGCCTTGTTTAACGGAAGTCAGGACGCCCTTTTCGACCAGCCTTGCCAGAAAGGTTGCAATGGTTTGTCCTTTCCACTTCTTGCCTTTGTTCCGTGCAAAAATGTCAAGCAGTTCACCGGATGTTATTGGATGGTCGGATGCCCAGATAATCTGCATTACTTCCATTTCTGTTTCCGAAAGCTTTTGAAAATTAGCCATAGTGTACACCCTTCCTTCATTGACATAGGTTTGCAGAAGATTCACTACATTCATGTAGTGGATTTATTTTACTACATGAATGTAGTATATGTCAATAAACATTATGCAAGTGTTGAATAATAAACTTTTATATGCTTAAATATCATTAAGGTAATATTGTATTAATAATCTTTAGTTATATATGCTAGAAGGAATTGACAAGTGAAGCTATTTGACATATTACCTCCCAATCTTTTTTCCGTACTTGTTTCAAAGAACAAGGCATTGTATGCTGAAGCCTTGTTTGTTCTGCGCAAGGCATTCAAGCAGCATATGACCATAAGCAAGAGTGATCTTGTGGCAATGCTCATTGCAAACCTTGATGAAGCATTATCAAGTCTTGATTTGGAAGCGGAAAAAATGGAATTTGAAGAAGCGGAAGAAGAAGTAAAAGGTGGGCAAGGAGCCTCTGCCACTGCACATCTTATTCTCAGGAGACTCATGGCTACAAAATGGATTGAAGTTGAGTACCAGATGGATTCATTTGAGGAGATTATTACTTTACCCGATTATACAATAAAACTCCTGGACCTGTTATATTCATTTACTGACAATGCAGTACACGAATACAATTCATACGTTTATTCCACCTATTCCGCACTGCGCACAGCCGACGCGGAAAGGGACGATTTCATGTACAACGCTCTGCTGACAGCCCATGAAAATACCCTGAAGCTTGTGGATGAACTGAAAACGCTGCATAATAATATAAGAAGATATCATCAGGCCCTCAATGATTACTTAACCGTAAATGATATCCTTAAAGGCCATTTCGATGAGTACAAGGAACTTATCATGGATCGCATATATCATCCACTGAAAACCATGGACTCCGTTCCCCGGTACAAGGTTCCGTTAATGAAAATCCTGTCCGACTGGCTTTCGGATTTCGGAATAAGGCAAAAAATGGCTGAGCAGGCCGTCCAGCGCGGCAAGTATAATACCGTGGATGATGCAATGGATGATATCATACGAAGAATAAATCAAATAAGCGATATTTATGAAAGCCTGGACGAAATGCTTGCTGAAATCGACAGGAAGAGGACAGCTTACACCCGGGCATCGATGGAGAAAATGCGGTATTTTCTCACTACCGACAGGAGTATAAAAGGCAAGCTTGTGGGTATACTCTCTGCAGCTGCTTCAAATCAGGAAAGGTGGGCGGAAATACTGGCTGACAATGTAAGCCTGTTTAAGCAGGGATATATAGATGAAAAATCACTGTATGTAAAACCAAACAGGATGGGACGAAAAGAAGGAAGACCTCTTTCCCTTGAGATGACAGACGGGAATATCGTTAACAAAGCCTTTGAGGATTTTATTAAAAAAGCAAGAAAACAGTATAGTCATCAGAAAATAATGGCATTTATGAATGAGCTTATGAAGGGCAAAGATGTTCTGAACAGTTCTGAAATCAGAATTACCAACGATGATGAATTTGTTATGCTTGTCTTGGCGACTTTGAAAAAAGACGAAAAAGGTGTTTTCTACCGGGTGGAATTTGGAGACGGGTATGACCGTTGCGACGGATATACCATACCTCATATGAGGTTTATAAGGAGAGAAAAAGCTAATGTGGACTGAAGCCTATGATAAACTGACAAACTCCGAAAAGGAAGAATTCAAACGTCTTGCGAACATGCTGCTTACGAAGACGTTCATAATAAGGGACTATTATGACAGCAGGGAAGAAATGATGAAAATAAGCCCTGAGTACAGGTTCATCGAGAGAAATTTTGAACTGTTCTCCGAGTATTTTTCCTTTTCCGGCTGGGATTTGCGCAAGGACAACCAGTATGGTGTAATCTCAATCGAAAACGTATATGAATACAACAGGCTTAAGCTGGACAAGTTCACCACTTTCATCCTGTATACAGTCAGACTGATATACGAGGAAGAACGGGAGCATATTTCTTTAAGAAATGAGGTTATAACCACCACAGGACAAATAATTCACAAAATGATCAATCTGAACCTTATAAAAAAGAAGCCTTCGGATCGCGACATTTCAGATTCTTTAAGGCTTTTGTCAAACCACAACCTGCTCCAGAAAATATCGGGTTCATGGGAAAATGCAGATACCAAAATCCTGATCCTGCCTTCTGTGCTTTTTGTGGTATCCAATGAGAGAATAAGCAGGATTTATGAGCTCGTTGAAAGCGGCGAATATACACAGGATGAGGACAGCCAGGAAAATGAAACTTCATCCGAAATTATTAGAGGGGAAGGCGAAGAGACATGAAGCTGCTCAAAAAGCTTCTGTTAATACATTGGCATCTGTTCAATTATGAACTCGTGGAATTCGATAAAATCAACTTCCTTACCGGGAAGAATGCGGCAGGCAAAACAACGATGATTGATGCAATACAGGTCGTTATGCTTGGAGATGCAAACGGAAGGAGTTTTTTCAATAAGGCCGCCAATGAAAAATCCGCCAGGAGCCTGAAAGGATATTTACGAGGCGAGCTTGGAGACGACGGAGACGCCGGTTTCAGATACCTGAGAGAGGGACGTTTTACCAGCTATATCGCATGCGAATTTTATGACGATGTAAGAAAATCCAGCTTTACGCTGGGCATTGTATTTGAATGCTATGAGGACGGCTCCGATGAACACCGGTTTTTCGTGCTGGATTCCGAACTGCCTGAAAATCATTTTATTGTCAATAATGTTCCTATGACATACATGGGATTAAGAACGTACGTAAATAAGCATTACAAAAAGGGAAAATATGAGTTTCCCGATTCAGACAGAGGGTACCAGGAAATCCTGAAAGGAAAGCTCGGCGGTCTGAAAAACAAGTACTTCGACCTCTTCAAAAAAGCCGTTTCATTCACTCCCATCACTGACATTGAGACATTTATAACCGATTATGTATGCGATGTGAAAAATCCGGTGGATATATCACTGATGCAGGAAAATATAAGACAGTACAAACGCATGGAGCTTGAGGCCGATCTCCTTGAAAAACGGGTATCAGCGCTTCAGAATATTGCCGATATGTACAGATCTTACTTGGAAGAAAAACAAAGGCTGCAAATACAGAGCTACCTGATAGACAGGGCAAGGCTACAGATTATACTCGAGGAGAAAAAAGCTCTTAATGAAGAGCTGGACAGGCTGGAAAAGGAAATAGCTGACTATTCCCAAAAGCAGGCGGATATCGTCGTGAAGCTTGTGAATGAAAGGAAAAAAAGAGACGAACTCATCGCTGCAAAACAAAGGTCCGACATTTATACGAAAATGGAGCGGCTGGAGTCACAGAAAGAAGAACTTTCTCAAATGATAAAAAAGCTGAACGACGAGGCTGACGCGATCGTTCAGAAGCTTCGTAAATATGCCCTTGAATGGAAGGAGTCCGCAAAAGGCTGTTCAGAGCTTCAAAGCCTTCACGAAAGCGAAATAAAGGATTCGTTTATCAATGAAATACAGGATGTGAAAAAATACGCAGCGTTGGCACAGGCTCATGCCTTAAGCCTGCTGGACATTGACCGAGAAAGACTTGACACGCTGACAGCAGAAAAATTCAACGGTATAATCGAAGATTTGACCGGGTTCAAAAACTCATCCGTAATGCTGATGTATTCCGCAAACAGGAAAAAAACCGAAATTGGGCTGGAACTGAAAAGGCTGGAAGGAACCCTTGCCGATCTGGAAAAAGGGATAAAATCATATGACCCTAAACTTATCGAACTGCGGGATGAGATCAGGAAAGAACTTGCCGGGAAGTACCGAAAAGATATCCCGGTGCATATCCTGGCCGATCTTCTCGACATACGGGATATGCGCTGGCGAAATGCGGTGGAGGCATATCTGCACACCCAGAAATATTATTTGCTTGTGGAACCTCAATACTTTATTGATGCCTTAAAGGTATATGACAGGCTGAAATTCAGCAAGGGTTTTTATGACTGGGGTCTTATTGATACAGGCAAGCTCGAGAGAATCAGACCCCAGGCACAGAAAGGAAGCCTTGCAGAGGAAGTCATTACGGAGAACGTCTATGCCAGGATGTTTATTGATTATGTTATGGGAAGAGTAATCAAATGCGACAAAGTTGAGGAATTGCGAAACCATGAGAGGGCCATAACCGACTCCTGCATGCTGTACCAGGGCTATGTTGCAAGGCAACTCAACCCCGATAGGTGGAAGTATCCGTTTATAGGAAGAAGAGCGCTGGAAGAACAGAAAGACACCGTAAAAAGGGCTATAGAAAAACAAAAGAAGGAACTTCAGTATTGCAAAAACCTGGTTGACATTCTGTCAAAAGCATCGGGCATAACTGTTATTAACCCCAACGAGTATGAGCAGTACCTTAAGGTAATCCAAGAAACCAGGAAACTGCCAGCTCTGAAAAACAAGCTGAATGAAATCATTGATGAATTGGGAAAACTTGACCTTACCTGGCTTTTCACCCTTGATCAAAAAATCAGGGAATGCGAAGACAGGATAACCAGGTTTGAAGAAGAAGAAAAGCATTGCATAAGCTCCATTGCCGCTGCAGAAAATGCAAGAAATACAATCATCCGGGAAAAACTGCCTTATACCGGGGAACAAGAAGTAGAAGCAAGAGCCATTCTGTCCGGATACGATACAGCCTGGGTTAACGAAAAAGGAGAGCCCAGGTTTTTGCGGGAACTGGAGAACAGGAAATCAGCAAATGAGATAATCCGGAATTTCAGTTCACAGGTTGAAAGAACCAGGAACCAGACCGCCAAGAAGAGGGATGACTTGGAAAAGGCCAGGTCTGACTATAACATGGAATATAAGATGTCATATGATATCAAGCAGGAAGATAATTCATCCTATGACAGGGAACTGGATGAACTGAAAAACATCAGGCTTCCTGAGTACAGGAACCAGATCAGGGATGCCAAAGAAAAAGCATTCCAACAGTTTGAAGATGATTTTCTTGCGAAGCTTAAAGCCAATATAGATACCTTAAAATCTCAAATCAATGAACTTAACAATGCCCTTAAGGAAAGCAGATGGGGTAACGAACGTTACAGGTTTACTTGTTCGCCCAAGCCTGAGTATAAAAAGTACTATGACATGATTACCGACGAGATGTTGATGGAAGGCTATAATATAGCCTCTCAGGCTTTCAGGGACAAGCATCGCGATGCCATAGACGAACTTTTCAGGCAGATAACCGATGTTGATTCAGAACTCAGCGCGGATGCACGGGCAGAACTTGAGAAAAACATAAAGAGGTTTACCGACTACAGAACATACCTCAGTTTTGACCTGATTGTCACTGATGAAGATGAAAACACCCAGAGGCTTTCCAGAACGCTCAGGAAGAAATCAGGCGGAGAAACACAGACGCCTTTCTATATTTCTGTGCTTGCATCTTTTGCCCAAATGTATAAAATTAATGATCCGGCTTACAACCGCGTGAGGCTTATCGTGTTCGATGAAGCCTTCAGCAAGATGGACAGCGAGAGAATACGGGAAAGCGTCCGGCTCTTGAGAAATTTCGGCTTTCAGTGCATCCTCTCGGCTCCTCCTGAAAAGATAGGCGACATTGCTCCTTTGGTTGACAGGACTCTTTGCGTTATCAGGGAAAAGAATATATCGATAATTAAGGCATTCGAACCCAAGAAGATTATGGAGGAAAGCTTGGATGGAGTATAAAAAACTTGTGTTGGACAGGCTTCTTGATCGTTATGAAAAGAGTAAGTCCTTCAATAATGAGAATTCCAGGAGAAGGATAATGCTTAAAATGACGAGAGGTGATATGCCCGAGTATGACATAGAAAAGCCTTTAGTGAGGGAGACATTTAACAGTGTAATTAAAGACCTGGCTGATAATGGCCTGGTCGGTTTTGAATGGGCAAGATATGAAGAAGGAAATATTATTGAAAAGGTATGGCTGAATGTCTCAAGGGTTGAAGACTGCTATGCCGAAATAGGCAGAAAGGCCAAACGGGCTGTTCTTGATTCATTGCTTGAGAGGATTACGGATCTTAAAGGAAAAACTGAGGATAGTTGGATACTGTCATTTTTGGCAGATGCAGAAAAGGCTATAAAGGAAAAGTCATCAACAGCAGGTTTACTTCCCGTCGATGAAGAACAAGCAATGGCTGTTTTAAAAGCACTGGATTATCTCAGAACGCTTGATGGCGGTCAATGCCTTGAAAGGGTGTTCAGTCTCCGGTGTTTCAATGATTCAAAGTATTTTGAAAAGAAAGTCAAAAAAAGGCTTGCAGGAATAATAAGAAGATATTACCTGAACCATGACCTTCCTGAAGAAATATCGGATGATGATATACTGGCCCAGGTCGGGATACTCCAGTCGCCAGAACAGGTTGATTTCAAGGGCGGAATTGTATGTAAACTAGGTGGAAAAGAAATAGATTTTTCACCGTTTATATACGGTGTTTCACTAAACGCCGATACAGTAAGGAATTTAACCATTACCGGAATGGGTAGTGTCCGTAAAATCCTTTTTATCGAAAACAAGGCAAATTATATACATATGCTTAATGAAAATAGTGACGAGACATTGATGATTGTATTTCATAGTGGTTTTTACAGCCCGGTAAAAGGAGTATTTTTTAAGAAACTTTACGAGGCGGCTCATCCATACGGAATTGAATTCTTCCATTGGGGCGATATTGATCTGGGCGGTTTTATGATTTTCCGAAGACTTAAATCAAGCATTATCCCGTCTTTAAAACCTTATTTAATGGACAGGGAAGCATTTGAGAGGAGGATCAAATACGGAAAAAAATTTGATTCAAAGTATGCTGAAAAACTAAAAATGTTACTGGAAAATGAAAATTACAGCGAATTCAAAGAAGTTATAAGGCTAATGCTTGAAAAAAACATGAAGCTTGAACAGGAAGCTTTTCTTATTTGACACGTGTATATGATGCTTTCACACCTTCCTGCACAGTGATTAAAAAAATTTTAGGACTCAAAAGCTTACCTTGTTCAATTTTTTAAATTAAATTCTAACATAGGTAAAATATTACATCAAAATATATGCAAATCTGCAGACCGTGGTTCTGAACGTCAATATATTCCCGTTCTGAGTTATTTTCTGCTCTCCAGTAGCAAGCCACATGGCTTTTGAAGAAGATTTGGGAATCAAACTGGTATCTTTAATAAAATCCTCAATATAATAAATCTTCTGTAATTCCCCGTTTACATAAAACTCAAATGCAATATTAAAGCCTACAGGATAGAAAAACACAAAATTCTGAAGTCCTCTGAAAAATAAAAATTAAATTTATATGCCCATGGTATTAAGCCCTTTACAGTATATATAACAATTGGCGGGTCTGAATTATCATAAACAACAGCCCGTTCACTGCCCTTATCAGGGTAAGGATTGAAACAGAAAACCCTGCTACCGTCATTTGATTGGATCTCAAAAGGAACAGGTGCTATCGATTGATCAGCTTCGGCACTTATCATGCCAAAAAGGAGCATCAGAATAAAAATAAAAAGAAAACTCTTTATCTTCATCATATGCCCCCTTTATAGAGTTCCGATTCCATTATATCAAATATTCTGTTGAATTTACATTGTTCCCCAGTATAATTAAGTTTATTTCGCTGTAAAGCCACTTTTGAAGAGCAGTATAACTTCACCCGCAGCAATATGACCGGGGTGCTTTAAAAGCGGTGTAAAACAGCAAAGACTTTTCCCTATACCTTTCCTGTGATGCTCAGGCAATACTCCTAAGACATATATATCACCCGTATTACCATAATGTACCTTTATCGAAATAAAACCAATGCACTTACCATCACTATTCAGTGCGGCCCAAAACGGCAGGGATGCTACGCCATTTACATATTCAATCAAGGCTTTCTCATTACCAAACCATTCCGGCAAACGCCTCAGAATTTCCTCAGCGAACCGGGATTTTTGTTTGGTTCTTTTACTTCGGCAATACATACATTCATTACAGTTCTCCTCCAAGGACAATATGACTAAACAATAAAAACTTTTTATATGAGTTTTCCTGAATAGTGTTATTATACACCAAATTTCTCCAACCATCACGATTTATTAATCCATGCAAGTAGCTTTCATTTTAACCACTTTCTCATAACCAGCCTGTCTTCTGTTTCTCCATGAACAGTAAAACCGTAATTTCCGAACAATCCGACAGGACCCATAAAATCTTTAGCCTTATTGACGTATTTTTTCAACGGATACGCCTCAATAAAATCAAAACCGTCATTAGCCGCATCCTGGCAGACGCGTTCCAGCAGTAACCCCGTAATTCCTTTCCTTCTATACTCCGGAGAAACCAAAAAACAAAATACAGATTTCACACGAATACCCTTTGCGAGTTCCTCGACAGGTACATTTTTCATAAACCTGCGCCAACAGAAGCACTTCAGGCAATCGGCTTTTGAATTTGCATTACACCATCCCACTACCCTGCCATTGTGATAAGCAAGATAACCCTGGATTCTATTTTCTTTTATTTTCTTTAGAGCATAATTCCTTATTTTTTCCCTTGTTGACAAATACTCAATATTATTTACATCCTGGTCTTCACTGCACCACCATACGCAATAACATTTGAAGTCATCACAATCCGGTATTTCGGAATGAGGTGTTATATCAAAGAAATTAGCATATTCTTCTGCAAGATCCGGTGTCAGTTTACGTATTTCAATATCCATACCCATATACTCCCCCGGTAACTGAAAGTAGGTTTCGATTAACAAGCGTATTATTTTCAAAAATAATACAAGTAAAACTAATTATAGGTATAATTGTAACATTCAAGATCTTTACTGTTAATTTTTCATGCTTCAGGCTTTGTTTTTCAGCATTACTATCAAAAGAAAACTAATTAGGGACTCTTTGACCTCACATTGATGAGACATCTGAATATAGAGTATATCTTAGTCAAAACATTTCAGCATAATGAATGATTAATAAAATCCTGAATAATATATCGCATTTTAAGTTTGATATATGTGCGCCAATCTTCTTCAAGAGCAATGCCAAAGTAGAGGATCAAGCCATGGCTAATACGCTTATTAATATTAATATCCATATCTAAATTCTCATCTATTAATGAAAGCATGTTTTCGTTTCACCAATTGCTGAAAACTTAATATTACTTTACTTTTATGGCATGCTGCGGACAGATTTCCTGGCAGCAAAAGCAGCGGATGCATTTCCTGTAGTCATAC
>ENA-OWOZ01002515-OWOZ01002515.1-bioreactor-metagenome-genome-assembly--contig:-NODE-2515-length-13636-cov-3.327163_pt1 | contig 13636 bp, 13 predicted proteins | sample MGYA00238140_ERZ651804 | MGnify/ENA primary metagenome ERZ651804 (study PRJEB26910, sample SAMN07631232) | bioreactor metagenome | isolation source: Switchgrass digestor | place: USA: Dartmouth... | reverse complement strand
GTTTTGGAAAGCGGTAAGGTTTTGCCTGCAGATTTAGTAATTGTGGCCGTTGGGGTGAAACCCAGGATAGAATTACTCAAAGAAGCCGGGTTAGAAATAGGCCCTACCGGTGGAGTTGTGGTTAAGGCCACTTTACAAAGCAGTGACCCGGATATTTATGTAGGTGGGGATATTATCGAAACAGTTCATTTAGTAACAGGAAAAAAAGTAAGGATTCCTTTAGCCGGACCTGCAAATAAGCAGGGGAGGGTAATCGGTGCCAATGTAGTAGGTGGTAAGAAATACTTTAAAGGTGTTTTAGGCACTTCTATTGTTAAAGTAGGAGATTTAACCGCTGCCAAAACAGGTATCAATGAAAGAGAAGCTAAAGAGGAAGGGTTCGCCTATTATGTCTCTTATACACCTTCTTTAGATCATGCCGGTTATTATCCCGGAGGAAAACACATGCTGACAAAATTAATTGTGGAAGAACATTCAGGGAAAATACTTGGCGCAGAGATTGTTGGCTGGCAGGGAGTGGACAAGCGCATTGATGTTTTGGCTACTGCCATTTATGCCTCCCTGACAGTGGAAGATTTAGAAAACCTTGATTTAGCTTATGCTCCTCCTTATTCCTCAGCCAAAGACCCGGTAATAATTGCCGGTTTTGTGGCGGCTAACATTTTGCGTGGTGAAATAAACGTCATAGCTCCACAAGATTTGAAAAAATCACTGGAAAGAGGAGAAGAGTGGCAAATAGTAGATGTGCGGACTCCCAAAGAATATAAGAAGGAAGGGTATATTTCTGGGGCTAAATTAATTCCTATTGATGAATTACGAGAAAAATACAAAGATTTAGATCCTCAGAAAAGAACGGCAGTTTATTGTAAAGTAGGCTATCGTTCCTATTTAGCCTGTAAAATTCTGAGAAATTTCGGTTTTAAAGAGGTTTATAATATCAGTGGTGGATACATGGGATACCTCTCGGATGTAGGGATTGCTCCCAAGAAGGACCAAACGGCCAGTGCTAATTGATTAACTAATCACCGACCGTTTATTTTAAGGTGGTTATTTACTGCTCAAGGACTGTAAAATCCTTTCGGCTTTATAGAAATCAGCTTTTTCTACCCAAATGGTATAGGAAACAGGAGGAATACGGGAAACAATGGCACCCTGCCGAAAATTAAATTCTTCTCCACCGGAAGTAGTTCTGTATTTGATTTTGGCATTTTGAAGTTGCCCTACTATCTTCATGTACTCTTCCACATCTTGAGTAGTATATAATTCTTTCCAGTTGCGATTGCCGGTTTGCCAGAGAAAATAGCCGCCGATTAAAATAAAAAGCAAAATAATCAAAAATTCCACCCTTATTCCTCCTTTTCATAGATAGATAAGATTTTTGTAAATATATTATATGTCACTTTTTTCTAAAGATGAAGCAAAGACAAACTTTTACAATCATGTTTTTTTATACATTAGGAAAGCAGCAATTACTGTGGTAATAGGGATGGCTAAAATAAGACCGATAGTACCGGAAATTGCTCTTACAAATTCAACAGCCAAAAACTCCATATTTATTAGTTTGATAAATGGTTGTTCGTAAGCCATAAATAAAAGAAACAGGGGAATAGAAGTACCGGTATAAGCCAGGATGAGGGTGTTGGACATAGTACCCATTATGTCTTTACCCACATTCATTCCTGATTTCATTAATTTTTTTAAACTTATATCTGTGGCTACTGCATTAATCTCTTCCAGAGCAGAAGCGATGGACATACTGACATCCATTACTGCTCCTAAAGCCCCAATAATTATTCCTGCAAATAATAAACCCTGGAAATCAAATTCAACATTTTGGGGTATGTATAAAAGCATCTGGGCTTCTTCCCCGCTTAAACCTTGTAAATTAGCCAGTTTACCGATAAAAATAGCGATAAAGGCTGATACCAACAGGCCTCCGGCAGTTCCCAAAACGGCGGCAACAGTTTTTTTAGATACTCCTCCAATTATGAATAAGGTAAAAGTAGTTACTATTATGCCGGTCAGCAGTGCTAACAGAACAGGATTATAACCGGCAAAAAGTAAAGGGAGCATTCCTTTGGCAATAACTAAAACAGTTAACCCTAAGGTGAATACTGACTTTAATCCCTGTTTTGCACCGATAAGGATGAGTAATAATATGAACAAAACGATTAGGACATATATATAGGTATCTCTTTGGAAATCGGCAATATAGCCGTTAAAAATACCTCCGGCCAATATTTCCAAAATCAAGAGAACCTTATCGCCTTCGGAAACCCAAATGTCATAAGCGGGATTACCTGTAGTGGTGTTTTCTATGGTGATTATTTCTCCTTTAAAGGGACCGGAAGTTATTTTTACCTTAACCTCTTGATAATCAAAGAGAAGTCCTGCACCGTAATCTTTATTATATTCCTGGGAAATAATTTCTACCACTTCACCTTTAGCAAACTCTGTGGGTATAGAATCTTCAGGAGAAATTGGCTCTTCTGTTTCCGCCAGGCTTAAGTTGGGCATAAAGACTAAAAGCAATATTAAAGTAAGAATTAAGTATTTTTTTAGTAGTGTATTCACAACGGTTACCTCCTTGTGGTTTAAAATAGCAGCAATTAATTATTTTTGCAATGGAAAATTTAATTTTTACATGAATTGTTTTTAACTGGGCAAAATACCAGTGAGGTGATTGCATGCGTAAAATTTATTTATTAGGTACTGTATTTTTGCTCTTAATGGTTGGTTTTTTTGCCTGGAACAATATGTTTGCCGACAATAATTTAGCTAAAAAACCTATCTCTCCCCAGGCTTTTGACTTATCGGGAGGACCGGAAAGGGAAAAAAGGGGCTTTCCCCAAAGGGAAATTATTGACTTAGCTTCAGAGTATCCGGATGTCTTTTTTCGGCAAGGTTCACCTAAAGAAAAAATGGTGGCCTTGACTTTCGATGATGGACCCGATGATAATTACACAGTTGAAATTTTAGACGTTCTGAAAAAACATAAAGTTCCGGCTACCTTTTTCTTAATAGGTAAGCGGTGTGAACTTTTCCCTGATGTAGTGAAACGAATGGTTAAAGAAAAACATGTAGTCGGTAATCATACCTGGAGTCATCCGGACATCTCAAAATTGTCCGAGAAAGAAATTATAGAGGAAATTACTAAAGCCGATAAAGTGATTAAAAAAATTGCCGGATATGCACCTAGATTATTCAGGTCACCTTACGGTTCTTTAGGAAGAAAAGAGGTAGAACTAATTAGTAGTAAAGGTTATAAAATAATTTCCTGGAACGTAGATTCTTTGGACTGGAAAGGTTTATCTGCGGAAGAAGTAAAAACTAATGTATTAGAAAATGTGCGGGAAGGATCCATTATTTTGCAGCATTCCGCCGGAGGAATAGGTGAGGATTTAAGCGGAACGGTGGAAGCTTTAGATGAGATAATCAAAGTCTTGAAAAAAGATGGTTACAAATTTGTTACCATAGACAAGTTATTGGATATACCTTACAAAAAATAAGATCGCCTTCAGGCGATTTTTCTTATTTTGAAGAGGAAAAGCTAAGATTTATATAGAAATAATGTAAAAAAATTATTGATGAAAAAGGAGTTGATAGGATGGTACTACAAAAAGAAAATACAGTAATCGGTTTTATTGGCACAGGAGTTATGGGAAAAAGTATGGCTTTAAATTTAATGAAAGCAGGATATAAACTGGTTATTTATAATCGGACTAAAGCTAAAGCACAAGAGTTGATTGATGCCGGTGCTCTCTGGCAGGATACGGTAGCCGGTGTTGCACAGAAAGCAAAAGTAATAATTACCATGGTGGGTTACCCTAAAGATGTGGAAGAGGTTTATTTAAGTGATGAGGGGATAATAAAAAATGCTCAAGCCGGTTCCTATCTAGTGGACATGACCACTTCCAGTCCTTCTTTAGCTAAAAGAATTTATGAAGAAGCCCTAAAGGCTCAAATGTTTGCTTTAGATGCGCCGGTTTCCGGTGGGGACATTGGTGCCAGAAATGCTACTTTATCCATAATGGTAGGGGGGGAAAAAGAAGCATTTGAGGCTGTAAAACCTATCTTTGAAGCAATGGGTAATAACATAGTACTTCAAGGTCCGGCAGGTTCCGGTCAATATACAAAAATGTGCAACCAAATAGCTATTGCTTCTAATATGCTGGGTGTATGTGAGGCTATGGCCTATGCCCAAAAAGCAGGTTTGGATCCTCAAAATGTCTTAAAAAGCATAGAAACAGGTGCTGCTGGTAGTTTCTCCTTAAGTAATCTTGCACCGCGGATGCTTAAAGGAGATTTTGCCCCTGGATTTTACGTTAAGCACTTTATCAAAGATATGAGAATTGCTCTGGAATCAGCTAAAGAAATGGGCCTGATGACCCCAGGCCTGGAATTGGCTTTGGCCTTGTATGAAAGACTTGCGGAAAAAGGGGAAGAAAACAGCGGGACACAAGCACTCTTTAAATTGTATGTTGAAAAGTAACCCTCCTAAGGTAATGTAACTTGAAGTTAATAATAAATTAGTTATTGCCAAGAATAATCCGATAAGGGGCAGTAGTTTTCTTTGAGTCGGAACGAAGGTTGAGCTATCTCGGGTGGTTTACCCACCCAAATTTTTTGAAGTGAATTTTTGCAGATGTTTAAAAGAAATATATAAAACTATTGGCTTGGATAGTATCGCTGAATTAAAATATACCCGTGAGGATTATGGTATAGATACAATTTACCGGCTTTAAAGGATTATGAAAGGAAGTACATTTATGAGAATTTACTTTTTGGTGGACAACCTGGCGGGAAGAAACTGTCGTGCAGAGTGGGGTTTCTCTTTGTTTATCGAAGGTAAAAAAAATATTCTTTTTGATTTTGGCGCATCTAATTTATTTTTACTTAATGCTCAAAAACTGGGTATTGACTTGGAAAAGGTTGACTATCTTGTTTTAAGTCACGGTCATTGGGATCATGGTAACGGGCTGGAGTATATAGCTAATAAAAAGCTAATTTGTCATCCTGAGGCCTTTATAAGAAGGTATAGAGATAATGAATATATTGGTTTACCTATAAACCTGGCTCAGGCCAGGGAAAAATTTGACCTTATTTTAAGTTCAGACCCTATTAAAATTGATGAAGAAATTGTTTTTCTTGGTCAGATACCCAGAAGAAATGATTTTGAAGCTAAGGATACTGTCTTTTGCAAAGAAGACGGTAGTAAAGACTTCGTTTTGGATGATACTGGATTAGCTTTTAAAACGGAAAAAGGTTTAGTGATCATATCAGGATGTGCTCATGCAGGTATTTGTAATACTGTGGATTATGCAGTCAAGATAACAGGAATGAATAAGGTTTATGCTGTTTTAGGAGGTTTCCATTTAAAGGGAAAAGATCAAATTACTAATAAAACAATTACCTATTTGCAAAAACTAAGGGTAGAAAAAGTCATGCCCAGCCACTGTACACAATTTCCTGCCCTGGTTGAATTTAATAAAGCTTTTGGTAATCCACAGCTTTACTGTGGTCAGATTTTGGAATTATAATAAACAGGTAAAATAATTTTGTTTGTTTTTTATTTAAATGGAGGGAAACTCGGTGTCAATATATCAACGTTCTTTTAAAATAACCTGTAGCCATTGTGGCTGGTATGTAATCCTCCGGCGAAATGGTGGAATGATCTCCATGTTTATAAATAACTTTAACAATTGTCCCAAGTGTGGAGGCAGTGACCTAAAGACTACCACTCCTACTTTTGCAGAAACCATAAATCCTTGGGAACAGTTCCGCAAATATTATTATAAATTTAAAAGTAAATAATAGAAAGTTATACAAAATTTACAATCTCCTTTTTACATATTTTTTTTAAAAAAACACAAAATAGTAGTGAACTTAAAAAAAGGAGGTTGAATAAATGCCCAGAAATACAAATAAACCTGCAGTGCAAGGAGCCAGTAATTTTCTTGATCAATTTAAGTATGAAGTAGCTGGTGAATTGGGTTTAACTAATTACAACCAAGTTGACAAAGGGTCCTTGACTTCCAGGGAAAACGGTTATGTAGGCGGCTATATGGTTAGAAAGATGATTCAGTTTGCTGAGCAGAACATGGGTAAATAACAAAAAGAATGATAATAATAAAAAGTCAGGACAAAAAATTTGTTCTGACTTTTTATTATTTATAAACTCTTTGATATTACAATAATTTGCCGGATTTTATAAAAAAAGTTACAATGTAAGTGAAATATAAATAGGGGGCTTTCCGATGGAATTTTTTTCCCTTTTATTTAAGAAAAAAGAAAATGGTCTTAATAAAAAAAATAAAATTTTTGAGGCCATTCAGGTTGAGGTGAGTTCCGTTTGTAACTTAAAATGTAAGTTTTGCCCTACTACTTACCTGAATGAAAAAGGGGAAAATATGCTAATGTCTTGGGAAACTTTTCAAAAGCTTCAATCTCTTTTTTCTAAGGCTAAATGGGTTTATTTGCAGGGGTGGGGCGAGCCTTTGCTGCACCCAAAAATATGGGAAATGGTTGCAATGATTAAGAAGGAAGGAGCTAGGGTTGGTTTTACAACAAACGGAACTTTACTCAATGAAAAAGCAATAACCAATTTAATAGAGTATCAGGTAGACCTGATTTCCACTTCAATAGCCGGGGCTACCAGTCAAACCCATGAAAAATTACGGTGCAACTCTAATTTTCAAAATATTTGTAATAGCATTAAGTCTTTGGTGAAGAAAAAGAAAATGGAAAAGAGCAAAAAACCATTGGTTACTCTTTCTTATATGTTAATCAAAGAAAATATAGTGGAACTTCCCCAAGCAGTAAAGTTAGCTTATGAATTAGGAGTAGAAGATATTTATACTACTAACTTAGATTATGTATTTAGTGAAGAAGCTAATCAGAGTAAAATTTTTGTTTGGGATAAATCTCTGGTCAATAGTTCTCATGAAGAGTATATCCAAGAGGCAAAAAAATTCGCTCAGAGTAAAGATTTCACATTTCGTAGCTATCCAATAATTCTGGAAGAAGAACAGGCTGTATGTGCTCTAAACCCTTCAAAATTGGTTTTTATAACTGCTAACGGCGACGTTACTCCTTGCACTTATTTAGGTAGAAAGTATAACCCCAGGTATTATAAAAATAAATATGTCCAATGGCCACGAAAAGTATTCGGAAATATTAATGATCAGGAGTTTATAAAGATTTGGGAGAATCCTGTCTATAAGGAATTTCGAAATAAATTTGAGAACAGAGTAAAAGCCTATGAAGAACTGATTTCAGTTTATACGGACTATGAACCGAATTTAACTAAAATTAATAATGCCCAAAGAAATTACTACCAAAGGCTAAAAGAAAATCCTTTGCCTGTGGAATGTCAATCTTGTCCCAAAATATATGGTATTTAACAAAAAGTTTCTTCTTGCAAATTTTGACTTTAGAATACATAATAGTTTCTGTTGTGAGTAATTAATGAAAGGACAATAAAGGTGGAGGAGTCTATGCAACAGTTAATTATAGTATTTTTAGCCATGGTTGTTTACGTTGGGTTGAATACCATAAGAGTGATTTTGGTAATTAGGGGGAGAAAAGGGCCTGCTTCATTAATAGCGGCTACTGAAAATTTTATTTACATGTCGGTTTTTGCTTATGCCATTGCTGATAGCAATAATAATATTTTTGCAATACTTGTTGCCTCAGGAGGTTATGCCTGTGGTGTTTTGGCCGGTACCTTTGTGGAAAAAAAATTGAATATGGGCCATTTGGTAGTACAAATAATAGCTGACGGAGATTTGCATTTACTTCTGGAAGATTTACGCAGGGAAAATTATGCTATAACCAACTGGAAAGTTACCGGATTAAAAGGGGAAAAGGATATGCTTTATCTTTTGGTAAGGAAAAAAAGGTATTTGAGCTTAGAAACTAAAATAAAAGAATTAAAACCAAATGCTTTTGTGGTAATGTATGAACCTAAATACTTTTATGGGGGCTATTGTGGCTAGTAATTGTTACTTAAGGAGGGTAACATTTGCGCATAGAGTATGTTAACCGGGAAACAGGAGAAATTGAAGTTGAACAAGTAGTGGGAGAAAAATATTTAAATTGGCTTTACACCAGTTCTGTGGGGATGGGGCTTTTAGAATTAATATTTAAGAAAAAAGTTTTTAGTTATTTTTACGGGAAATTTCAAGACTTTTCTTTATCCAAGAGGAAAATTCCCCAGTTTATAAATAAGTACGGGGTTAATGTTGAAGAACTTTTATTAAAACCTGAAGAATTTAGAAACTTTAATGAATTTTTCTACCGTAAATTAAAAGCTGGAGCAAGAAAAATAGACGATAGAGAAAATAGGCTTATTTCGCCTGCTGACGGCAGGCTTTTAGCCTATGAAAAGATAGATATAGATAATCTAATACAAGTAAAAGGTTTTACTTATACCCTAAAAGAGCTGATTGGTGATGGATCATTGGCCGAGGATTTTCAAGGAGGAGCCTGTGTTGTAATCAGGCTCTGTCCTATCGATTATCATCGATTCCATTTTCCTGCGACAGGAGTACCGGAGACACCGAAAGTCATAAAAGGTGATTACTATTCTGTTAACCCTTTAGCTTTAAAAACAAAAGCCAATATTTACTGTAAAAATATAAGAGAGATGACAATTTTTCATTCTGAAAAATTTGATGATCTCCTGTTGGTAGAAGTGGGAGCTACCTGCGTGGGAAGCATAGTACAGACATTTACACCTAATAAATTAGCTTTGAAAGGGCAAGAAAAGGGCTATTTTAAATTTGGCGGTTCTACTGTGATAATCTTCTTAAAAAATGGTAAAATTAGTCTAGATGAAGATCTTCTCGATAATACAAGGAAAGGGTATGAAACAAAAGTAAAAATGGGCATGGGAATTGGAACCTGTTGCTAAAGAATTTTGTGCAGCAGGTTAGTCCCAACTGTAGTAGTCACAAAATTCAAAAAATAAAACAGAAATTCAGAGAAGTTGGTTTTTTTATAAAAAATAATTTTAAATATTCACCACCTAAAAAGAATATCATATAATAGACATGACTATAAATTGTCTTAAATGACAATAAGGAAGGAGTAAAAAATGTTTTACTATGATTTTCTAATTAAAGGTGGTCGAATAGTTGATCCGGCTAATAACTTTGATTTTATTGGTGATCTGGCCATAAGCGGCAATAAAATAGAAAAAGTTGCCGAAGAAATTGACTATAGGCTGGCCAAACAGGTAATCAATGCCCAAGATAAAGTGGTTATGCCGGGGATCATTGATACTCATGCCCATGCTTATCGGCCAGGTGTAGAAGGTGCCGGCTATAAAATGTTAATCAAAGCAGGGGTGACCACTGTTATTGACTTTCAAGGGCCAGTTGAAAACATTGCCAAAGAAATTGACGCTTACGGCTGCGGGCTCAATATTGCCGTCCTGGAAGGAATATTTCCCGGGCAAGGAATTGAAGAAAATCACGCGCCTAAAAGTAAGTTGAAGAAAGTCATAACGGAAGCTTTAGAAAAAGGAGCGATAGGCGTAAAGATTGTTGGCGGTCATTATCCATTAACACCGGAAACAACGTATAATATTATTCATTTGACTAATGGTGTAGGGGGTTATGTAGGCTTTCATGCAGGAACAACGGAAACAGGCAGTAATATTCTGGGCTTAGAAGAAGCTGTTAAATTAGCTGAAGGTAAGCCATTACATATTGCTCATATTAATGCATATTGTAGAGGTATGATTGAAGAACCTCTGGCAGAATTGCAAAGAGCTATGAATTTACTCAAAAAATCATCTAACATTATTTCTGAAAGTCATCTTGCTCCCTATAACGGTTGTGATGGTAGAATAAATAAAGACGGACTTCCTAAAAGTCATGTTACACGTAATTGTCTGAGAGCCGGTGGATATGAAGTAAGCAAAGAAGGTTTGGAAAAAGCGATGTTAGATGGTTATGCAGGTGTCTACGCTTTAGTCGGCAGTGAAATGAAGTATCTTTTTGGCGAGGAAGCCGTCAAACGGTGGAAAGAGGAAAAAACCGTTGTGGGCACTTGTTTTCCCGTTAATTTAAGGTATTCGGCTCTTGTTTGTGCAATGGAAAAGGACAGTTCCGGCGAGTTTGTGGTAGATGCCATAAGCAGCGACGGCGGTGCAATACCGAGAAATTTTATACTAAGTTATGGAATATTATTGATTAAATTTGGTGGTTTGACTTTCAAAGAATTTGTTAAAAAAGTTTCTTGGACACCGGCAAAGATGTTAGGTTTAGAAAATAAAGGACATTTAACACCGGGTGCTGATGCTGATGTGATAGTTGTTAACCAGGAAAACGGTCAAGTAGAGGAAGTATTAAGCAATGGGCAAGTATGTATGGCATCAGGTATAGTTTTTGATCTGCCCGGAAAATTACTTACCACCGAAAGAGGGGTAAAGTATTTGCAGAAATTCCAGGTTCCCTATGAAGTAATCGATCTACAAAAAAGCATATATTTTCAAGGAAAGGAGGGGAAGTAATAATCAGAAATCAGTATTCAGAAAATTAAAATTAATTAGAAAAGGGGGTTATTTATGAAAAGTAAAAAATATTTAATTTTAGTGTCGGTTTTAGTTTTTATTGCCTTTACTTTTTCTGCTTGTGGTGGCAGTAAATCTACCGATTCATCTCCTGGGGAAGAACCAAAAGTTGCTTCTGAACCACAAAAGGGAGGGATTTTGAAGGTAGTTATTGATGCGGATCCTCCTACCATCGATCCCCATAGTTCAACCACTACCTTAGCTTTTGTGGTTGGTTACCATATTTTTGAAGGTTTGTACACGTTAGATGAAGAGTTTAAGCCTATACCCATGTTAGCCCAGGATTTGCCGGAAATTAGTGAAGATAATCTTACTTATACTATTAAATTAAGAAGCGGACTAAAATTTCATAACGGGGAACCTGTTACAGTTCATGATGTGGTAGCTTCTTTAAATCGCTGGGGAAGTATGGGTAGTTACGGAAAAACTTTTTATCAAAACCTAGAGAGAATTACCGTAATTGATGAAGAAACCTTTCAGTTGAAATTAAAAGAGCCTAATGGAACTGCTTTAATTACCCTGGCTATGCCTAACGGAGGAGCTTTTATCTATCCTAAAGAATTAGTGGAAAAATACCCTGATACACCCTTGCAAGAGTTTGTTGGAACTGGACCTTTTAAATTTGTAGAATGGAAACCCAATCAGTATATAAAATTAACAAGATTTGAGGATTATCAACCGGTAGATTTTCCGGCTACCGGATTTGGCGGAGAAAAAATTGCTTATGTGGATGAATTACATTTTATTCCCATTTCCGATGAGATGGTCAGAGTTACAAGTGTAGAAGGGGGAGAATATGATTTCGCCGATTTCGTTCCTGTGGACGAATATGAAAGGCTGAAAAATCTACCTGATATTGAAGCAGCACCCTCTGCCCCCAGAGCTTGGTTTGCTTTTAACTTTAATAAAAAGGCGGGGATTATGAGCGATGTTAAAATGCGCCAGGCTTTCCTAGCTGCTTTAGATATGGAACCTATTTTGGCGGCAGGGTATGGTGACGAAGCCTTCTGGCGTGTTGATCCCAGTATTATGTTAAAAGAACAGTTTTGGTGGTCGGATGTAGGTAAAGAGAAATATGATCAGGGTGATATAGAGAAAGCGAAACAGTTACTGGAAGAAGCAGGCTATAATGGTGAAAAAATTGTTTGGATGTCCGGCCCCTTGGAGTATAATCTATCTCTAGCCGCCAAAAACCAATTGGAAAAGGCAGGATTTAATATTGATCTACAAAGTATGGAGTGGGCCACAGTTGCTGAACGACGGAATAATCCTGAGCTCTGGGACATTTACAGCACCGGAGTAACTTTTAGACCGGATCCTACTATGATGGTAGTTTTAAATCCCACTTACGCCGGATGGTGGGAAAGTCCCAAGTTACTGGACTTGATGGATAAGTTAGGTAAGGAAACAGATACCGAAAAACGATATCAATTAATGGAACAGGTTCAGGAGTTATTTTATGAAGAAGTACCTACAGTAAAAGTGGGGGATTACGCTAATTTAAGAATTTATTCGAAAAGTGTCAAAGGGTTTAAAAACATGAACGAAATCTTCTTCTGGAATGTGTGGAAGGAGTAAAGAAAAAGATTGATAGCTACCGGGAAAATCCCGGTAGCTATCAAAAAATTGGTAAGAGTAAGGGAGGTTGGTAAATGCTTAAATATTTGCTGAAAAGGATTTTGGCTGTAATTCCGGTCATGCTCATTGTCGGCATTATTGTATTTTTTTTAATGCATTTATTACCAGGAAATCCCGCGGCAATGATGCTGGGTCCAGATGCTACTTTGGAAGAAATTGAGGCTTTAAGTGAAAAATTGGGTTTAAACCGACCTATTCCGGTCCAGTTTGTAGAGTGGTTTTCTAATATAATCCGAGGAGATTTTGGAACCAGCATATTTTTTCAAGGCCAACCTGTATCTAAGGTAGTTTTTGATCATTTTCAGGCCACTTTGCTGTTAACTCTCTTTGGATTATTTTTAGCAGTTTCTTTTGGCTTGGTAGTTGGTGTAGTTGCCGCAGTTTTCCATAATAAACTTATGGACAGAGTAGTAATGATTATTACTTCCATAGGTGTAGCCATCCCCAATTTTTGGCTCGGTTTAATGCTGGCTTTATTTTTTTCTATAATTTTTCCCGTATTGCCTCCGGCGGGATATGTGCCACTAAGTGCGGGATTTAAAGAATGTTTTAAATATTTGATTTTACCGGCTGTGGCTATAGCTTTTGGTCAGGCATCTCTACTGGCCCGGATGACAAGGGCTAATATGTTGGAAGTACTGCAAAATGATTATATTCGAACAGCCAGAGCAAAAGGTCTTTCGGAAATTAAAGTAATTTTCAAACATGGTTTGAAAAACGCTCTTATTCCGACTTTAACGGTAATTGGTTTGTCTTTTGCCAATTTAATGGGAGGGGCGGTAGTTACAGAACAAATTTTTAATATTCCCGGTATTGGTAGGCTTTTAGTAAAATCGGTGTTTAATCGGGATTATCCTGTTATAGAAGGTATTGTTATATATATTGCGGCGGCTTGGGTAATTATTAATTTAGTTATTGATATTCTCTATTCCATTTTGGATCCCCGCATAAAATATTAGGAGGTGTTGGAATGGGCATAACAAAAGCTTTTGCTGAAAACAAAATGCCAGCTAACGATATTACACTCTACGCTAAATGGACAGCTGCTAATTACACTGTTACATTAAATGCAAATGGCGGTTCATTCGGCGCTGATGAAAACACAAGAACTATAAATGTAACCTATGGCAGCACTTATGGCAATCTTCCCACACCAATGCGTTATGGTAAGAGTTTTATAGGTTGGTTTACAGATATACAAGGAGGAGTAGAGGTTAAAGCCAATACCCCTGTTACAACCTCAAGAAATCACACCCTATATGCTCGTTGGGATGATTTAAAAGAAATTCCTAAAGAAGCTTTTATCTTTACAACACAAAACACAACCTACCAAAGAGGCAAAGAAGTTCCCTCAGTCTTTGAATTAAGTGAAGAATATAGGCGCTTGAGTTTAGACAGCTTTACCTTTGAATATCGTCT
>ENA-OWOZ01002504-OWOZ01002504.1-bioreactor-metagenome-genome-assembly--contig:-NODE-2504-length-13683-cov-2.713068_pt1 | contig 13683 bp, 9 predicted proteins | sample MGYA00238140_ERZ651804 | MGnify/ENA primary metagenome ERZ651804 (study PRJEB26910, sample SAMN07631232) | bioreactor metagenome | isolation source: Switchgrass digestor | place: USA: Dartmouth... | reverse complement strand
TTACCGAAGAGCACATAGAAAGCAAAGGAGCAGGCCAGGAACCTGGATACGCTTGTAGAAACGGCCGCACCTGCCACTCCCCACTGGGGGAAGCCCAACTTTCCGTAAATAAGTACATAATTGCCGAAAACGTTAAAGAAATTGGCTCCTAAATTGTAGTACATGGGAAGCTTTGTTTCCCCTGCACCCCTCAGGGATGCCGTTATGGCCATGGTCAGGGCCTGAAACACGAGGCCGGCGGCAATGATTTGAAAGTAGATGGTGCCGAGATCCTGCGTGTCTTCGTTTCCGCCCATAAAGGCCACGATATCATAGGCGAAATAAATGCCCAAAAGGCTGAGAAGGATCCCCAGGATGAGGTTGACAACGAGTACCTGTCTGGCGACGGAAGCAGCCTTTTTCAGGTTTTGTGCGCCTACATTCCAGGCCACAAGGGTTGTTGTACCGACATTTACAGCTGCAAAGATTGCGTTTAAAAGCATAAAGGGCTGGTTGGTCAGCCCGATGGCTGCGATACCTGCCGGGCTGAGGCGCCCGACCATCACCATATCCACCATTCCAAACAGTGTGGACAGGACCAGTTCAATGAAGGCAGGCCATGTGATGGATAGGATTTTATGACGCATTTCTCCAAAGTCTTGATCCTCAGAGTGCTTGCTTTTGAACAAAAAATGCCACAACGAAAATACCTTCCTTCTTTCTATGATAAGAGCACATAAGTTATTATACATTCAAAATGGATTTATTTCAAACCGCCTGGTTCCCGGCATAGGGTGAAGGGGTCCTTCTGTCAGCCCATATCTTGAAAATCTATCCGATGGCCGGTAATAAAAGCTTGACAGGGGAATGGATTCAGGATATATTTATTTCGTAATCGAAATATTCGGGTACGAATATTACTAAAACGAAATTTGGGATCGGAAAGTGAGGGCTTATGGAAAATAACAACAGGGTCATTCACATGTTGCGGGTCATGAAGCAAATGGATGAGATGGTCAAGCGGAACATAGAGGCGCAGTTTAGGGATATGAATGTAACGGGACCCCAGGGAATGCTGATGGGGACCCTGGCTCATCACGGAGAGATGAAGGTCAGTGATTTGAGCAAAATATTGGGTCTGCCAAACAGCACGGTATCCGGCATGATCGACAAGCTGGAGAGCCAGGGCCTGGTCGAGCGGGTGCGAAGCAAAAAGGACAGGCGGGTAGTCCACGTGAGCGTCACCGCCAAGTTCAAAGACAAGATCCAGAATCATTTTAAAGAGGTGGAGAGGATCTTTGAAGAAATGCTCGGGAGGGGTACTCCTGAAGAAATTGAAGCCATCGTGAGGGGCTTTGAGACCATTGAAAAGCTGATGAATGAGAACAGAATTGCGGGCGACAAAGGAGGAAGGCTATGATCAAACTGGCAAAATATTTAAAACCTTTTATTTTCATGCTGCTTGCCACGGCTGTGTTTCTATATTTACAGGCAATGGCCGACCTGGCGCTGCCGGATTATATGTCCAACATTGTGAACAAAGGGCTCCAGCAAAGCGGCATAGTGGATGCCGTACCGGAGGCTCTCAGAAAGAGCTTGATGGATAAGCTGCTGCTGTTGATGGAGGAGAAGGAGCGGGAGGCTGTCATTAGGAGCTACACCCTGATCGATGAGTCGAGTCCCGATTATAATGCATTTTTGGATCAATATCCCGGGCTGAAGAATGAAGCGATCTATGTCCTCAACAAGGTAGATAATGAACAGAGGGATCAGCTCAATTCCATCATGGGGAGAGCGATTCTTGCTGTTTCAGGCATTGAGAAAATGAAGGAAATGGAGACAGACACAAATCTACCTGCGGGCAACATCAAAATTCCGGCTGATATGGATCCCTTTGATTGGATTCAAAACCTTCAGGAGGAGCAAAGGGCCCTTTTGAAAAAAGCTATGGATAAGCAATTTGCAGCCATGGATGAAAAAGCGGTGACTCAATCTGCAGTAGTCCTGATTAAGGAAGAGTATATAGCCCTGGGTATGGACATAGACAGAATTCAAAGAAACTATATTCTCAAGACAGGCTTTGTGATGCTCTTGATCTCTTTGGCCGGAGGAGCCTGTGCAGTTTTGGTGGGATTTCTCTCGGCCAGAACATCGGCAGGATTGGGGAGAAACCTCCGAAAAAGCGTATTTGCCAAGGTGGAGAGCTTTTCCAACACGGAGTTTGATAAATTTTCCACTGCCTCCCTCATTACCAGGACAACAAATGACATCAATCAGGTCCAGATGGTAGTGATCATGCTGATGCGAATGGCCTTTATGGCGCCCATCATGGGGATAGGGGGCATCATCCGGGCCCTGGAGAAAAGCTTATCCATGTCCTGGATCATCGCACTGGGAGTGATTCTGCTCTTGTGCCTGATCTTTACCATATTCTCCATTGCCACACCGAAGTTTAAGATCATTCAAAAGCTGGTGGACAGGATCAATTTGGTGAGCAGGGAGAATCTTTCAGGCATGATGGTAATAAGGGCTTTCGGCACCGAGCGTTTTGAAGAGGAGCGTTTTGACAGGGCTAACCGGGATCTGACAAATACCAACCTTTTTATCAATCGGGTCATGACCTGTATGTTTCCTATGATGAACCTGATCATGAATGGAATCACCCTGCTCATTATCTGGGTAGGGGCCCATCAGATCGCCAATTCATCGATGCAGGTGGGGGATATGATGGCATTTATGCAGTATGCCATGCAGATTATATTTTCCTTTCTCAACGTGTCCATGATGTTCATTATGATTCCGAGGGCTTCCGTATCGGCCGGGAGGGTTGCTGAAGTGCTGGAGACGGAGCCCGTGATTGTAGATCCGAAAGAGCCAAAGAAGTTTGATGAGGCTTTAAAAGGAGTCGTGGAATTTAAAAATGTTTCTTTCCGTTATCCCGGCGCGGAAGAGGATGTACTCAAAAATATCAGCTTTAAGGCCCTGCCGGGCAAAACGACGGCCATTATCGGTTCCACCGGCTCCGGTAAAACAACCCTGGTGAACTTGATCCCGCGCTTTTATGACGTCACCGAAGGCCAGGTTTTGGTAAGCGGCGTTGACGTTCGAGAAGTGAGCCAAAAGGAGCTCCGGGAAAAAATAGGCTATGTCCCGCAAAAGGCGGTTTTGTTCAGCGGCACCATAGAGTCTAATTTGAAATATGCCAATGACCGGGCAAGTAAGGAGGATCTGGAGGAGGCCTCCGAGATCGCCCAGGCAATGGAGTTCATCAGCGAAAAACCCGATGGGTTTCAATCGGAAATTGCCCAGGGAGGAGCCAATGTCTCCGGAGGCCAGAAACAAAGGCTTTCCATCGCAAGGGCACTTGTAAAAAAGCCGGAGATTTATATCTTTGACGACAGCTTTTCGGCCCTGGATTACCGGACGGATGCAGCCCTTAGAAGGCAGCTGAAGGAGAAGACGGCCACAAGCACGGTGCTGATCGTTGCCCAGCGCATTGCCACAATCTTGAACGCAGATCAGATCATTGTTTTGGATGAAGGAAAAATTGTGGGAATAGGAACCCACAGGGAATTGATGGAAAACTGCAGGACCTATCAGGAGATTGCCCTGTCGCAGCTTTCAAAGGAGGAATTGGCATGAGTGAGCAAAACAACCGACCCGTTCAAAGACCGCCCTATCCGGGGAGGCCGCCGATGCGTGGTCCCGGTCGGGGCCCCAGGTATGGGCCTATGGCCATGATGCCCGGTGAAAACGCCAGGGATTTTAAAGGAACCATGAAGAAGCTGCTTAGTTATCTTGGCAGTCACTTGGCAGCCATTATAATCGTATTTATCTTTGCTGCAGCCAGCACGGTGTTTTCCATTTTATCTCCTGATATTCTGGGAAGGGCTACGACCAAGATCTATGAAGGCCTCATGGGGCAGCTGACCGGCAGCGGGAGGGGGATCGATTTTGATGCCATCCGAAACATTCTCCTGCTTCTTGCCGGGCTGTATCTCATGAGCGGAGCCTTTACCTATATCCAGGGCTGGATCATGGCCGGAGTAACGAACAAACTGAGCTATCGATTCCGTCGGGATATTTCAGAGAAGCTCAATCGAATGCCCCTGAAGTATTTTGACGGAACCAACCATGGAGAAATATTGTCCCGTATTACCAATGACGTAGATACGGTGAGCCATACCATGAACCAAAGCTTGACCCAGATCATCACCTCAGCTACAACAGTCGTCGGCGTCCTCATCATGATGATCCGGATCAACTGGCTCATGACCCTGGTGGCCCTTTTCATGATCCCCCTGTCGACCCTGATGGTTACCTTTATCGTGAAGCATTCCCAGAAATACTTCAAGGAGCAGCAGGCCTATTTGGGCCATGTCAACGGCCATGTGGAGGAGATGTTTGGAGGCCATGTGGTCGTCAAGGCCTTTAACGGGGAAGAAAAGAGCATCAGGCAGTTTGAGGAGTACAACGACAAGCTCTATGATTCCGCCTGGAAATCCCAGTTCCTCTCCGGCCTGATGATGCCTATCATGCGGGTGATCGGGAACATCGGCTATGTGGTCATCTGCATTTTGGGCGGCTGGCTGGCTTCCAGGAAGCTCATTGCAATCGGACAGATCCAGGCCTTTATCCAGTACGTGAATTCCTTCACCCACCCCATCACGCAGCTGACCAATATCTCCAACGTCCTGCAGCAGACGGCGGCTGCCGCGGAGCGGGTCTTTGAGTTCTTAAACGAGGAGGAAGAAGTCCCGGAAACGGATCATCCGGTTCAGCTTGACAAGGTGGAGGGCAGGGTGGAGTTCCGGAATGTCCGCTTTGGATATGAACCGGGCAAGACCGTCATCCATAATTTCTCAGCCGAGATCAAGCCCGGTCAGAAGGTCGCCATTGTTGGTCCCACGGGAGCCGGCAAGACCACGATCGTAAAGCTTTTGATGCGCTTTTATGATGTCAATGACGGGGCCATTCTGGTAGATGGGCACGACATTCGGGACTTTAGAAGGAAGGATCTGAGGAGCCTTTTTGGCATGGTGCTCCAGGACACCTGGCTCTATAACGGCAGCATCATGGAGAATATCCGCTACGGCCGCCTGGATGCCACCGACGAGGAAGTCATCGCCGCGGCAAAGGCAGCCCATGCCGACGGCTTTATCCGGACCCTGCCGGGCGGATACAACATGGAGCTCAATGAGGAGGCCTCCAACGTATCCCAGGGCCAGAAGCAGCTACTCACCATCGCCCGGGCTATTTTGGCGGATCCCAAAATCCTCATCCTCGACGAGGCCACCAGTTCCGTCGACACCCGGACCGAGGTCCAGATCCAAAAGGCCATGGATAAGCTGATGGAGAACCGCACCAGCTTCATCATCGCCCATCGCCTGTCAACGATTCGGGATGCGGATCTCATCCTTGTGATGGATCACGGGGATATTGTGGAGCAGGGCACCCACGAGGAGCTTTTAAAGCGGGGCGGCTTCTACGCCAGCCTCTACAACAGCCAGTTTGCCGGTCCAACTTCCATGGCCGGATGAAGAGGATGAGTCAACGGGGACGGTTCTCGCTGACTCATCTTTTTGTGGATAACTCAAATGAGTCAATGGGGACGGTTCTTGTTGACTCATTTTTCTGTTGATAACTCTATTAAAATATGATACATTACTCTTACCATGAACTGGGGGGTGGGCCTGTGCCGCGGCAAAGCCGTAGAATCAGCCGGACAGGAATCTATCACATCATGATGAGGGGCAACGAAAAACGGGAGCTTTTTTTGTGCGATCAGGACAGGATCCAGTTTATCGATACCCTTAGGAGCAAAAAAGGGGAGGACCGGTTCAGCCTCTATGCTTACTGCCTGATGAGCAATCACATCCATCTTGTCCTGAAAGAGGAATCAGACAGCCTGTCCAATATCATGAAGAGAATCAATATCAGCTATGCCCTGTACTTTAATACGAAATATGAACGGGTAGGGCATTTGTTTCAGGATCGGTATCTCAGCGAGCCCATTGAATCGGAGGATTATCTGCTGGCTGTCATTCGGTATGTGCATAACAACCCAGTAAAGGCCGGAATTGTAAAGTTGCCGGAGCGGTACCGGTGGAGCAGTTACCGGGAATACCTGGGGGCTCAAAGGGGTTTGGTTGACTGCGAAGAAATCCTGGAAATCTTCTCAAAGGATAGGAAAAGAGCCGTTCAACTATTTAAGGAATTTAGCTGTGTCAGTGACAACAGATCTTTTCTGGACATGGAGCAGGAACAAGACAGTTCCGTGAACATCGATCGAATCATTCAGCATTATCTTCATAGCCTGGGATTGAGCCTGGAAGAGATCAAAAAGGACAAGGCCAAAAGGGACAAACTGATCAGCGATTTAAAATTCGGAACCCGTGCATCCGTCAGGCAGATTGCCCAGGCCCTTGGAGTCGACAGAAACATCGTGCAAAGGGTGCGGTGATGGATCGGGAGGGTGGATATGAGCGAGACAATGAATCAGCAGGCGTCGTCCGTGGCTCATAAGACAATCGGAATACTGGCCCATGTGGATGCAGGTAAGACCACCTTTGCAGAGCAGCTCCTTTTCCACACCGGCAGCATCCGCCAAAGGGGCAGGGTGGATCACAAAAACGCCTTTTTGGACAGCCATGAGATTGAAAAGCAGCGGGGCATCACGGTGTTTTCCGATCAGGCGGTCTTTTCCTACCAAGGATCCACATATTACCTGGTGGACACGCCGGGCCACGTAGACTTTTCGCCGGAGATGGAGCGGACCTTGAATATCCTTGATTACGCCATCGTGATTATAAGCGCAGTGGAGGGAATAGAAGGCCATACGGAGACGGTTTGGCAGCTATTAAGACGGCACCGGGTACCCACCTTTTTCTTTATCAACAAGATCGACCGGGTAGGGGCGGATCCTGCCCGGGTCCTCGAGGAGATACACAAGGATTTAACGGAAGATGTCTGTGATATCAATGGGGCTATCAAGCGAGAGCCTTTGCCGGAGGAGCTCATTGAATTTGTCGCGGAGCGGGATGAGGCCCTTTTGGAGGAATACGTAAGCGGAAGATACAGCAAGGACCGCTGGCTCTCCGCCATGCGGGAGATGATAAAAGAGTGCAGGCTTTTTCCCTGCGCTTTCGGCTCGGCCCTTCAGGACATCGGCATCGTGGATTTTCTGGAGAAGCTGGATCTATTGACCGCAAGCGACTATTCCCGGGAGGGGCCCTTTGCAGGCCGGGTTTACAAGATCCGCCATGATGAAGGCGGGGCCAGGGTGACCTTTATCAAGGCCTTAAAGGGCAGAATAAGGGTCCGGGATGAGATCTGCTACGGCGAGGAAGGAGACAGGGTCTGCGAGAAGGTGACCCAGATCAGGGTATATAACGGCAGCAAGTATGTGCCGGTGGAGGAGGCCGGAGCGGGGGAGCTCTTTGCGGTGACCGGCCTTTCCTCAGCCTCTATCGGGGACGGCCTGGGGGCCTTAAAGGAGAAGGCCCGCTATGAAATGATCCCGACCCTAAAGGCGAAGGTGCTGTTTGACCCGGCCCTGAACGTCAAGGATGTACTGCGGGCCTTTCGAATCCTGGAGGCCGAAGACCCCTCCCTCAACGTGACCTGGGAGGAGGCCCTGCAGGAGATCGATATCCATGTGATGGGACTGATTCAGTTGGAGGTCTTGCAGCAGCTGGTGGAGAAGCGGTTCGGCTTTTCCGTTTCCTTCGGACAGCCGGAGATATTGTACAAAGAGACCATTGAAGATACGGTGATCGGCTATGGCCATTTTGAGCCCCTCAAGCACTATGCCGAGGTCCATTTGAAGCTGGAGCCGGGAGAGCGGGGCAGCGGCATCGTCTTTCAAAGCCAGTGTCACCCCGATACCCTGCCCGTTGCCTATCAAAATCTGATACGCCACCATATCTTTGAGCGGGATCATCACGGCCTTTTGACGGGCTCCCCGCTGACGGATCTAAAGATTACCCTCATAAACGGCCGAGCCCATGTCAAGCATACCTCAGGAGGAGACTTTCGGGAGGCGACCTACAGAGCCTTGAGGCAGGGATTGGAGAAGGCCCGCAATGTGCTCCTGGAGCCCTACTTTCATTTTCGGATTAAGGTGGAGACGGATCAGATCGGAAGGGTCCTGTCGGATATTCAAAATGCCCATGGCAGCTTTGAGCCCCCCATGACCACAGGGGACAAGGTCGTCATCACCGGGTCGGCTCCGGTGGCCACCTTTATGAACTACAGCACAACTCTGGCTGCCTTTACCCAGGGGCGGGGTTCCATCACCCTGTTTTTCGGCGGCTATCGCCCCTGCCATAATGCAGACGAAGTGATTCAAAAGAAGGGATACAATAAAAACGCCGATCCCGAATACACCTCTTCTTCGATGTTTTGCGCCAACGGCCGCAGCTTTTCGGTACCCTGGGACAAGGCCGAGGAATATATGCACTGCCTGTGAGGCTGAGGCTTTAAATAATAATGGAAAAATAGGCAAACATATGATATAGTTAATAAATAAGCTGGATAGGAAGGTGAAAGCATGGAAGAGAAGAATACTCCTTCGAATTTTATACGGAATATCATCATAGAAGATTTGAAATCCGGATGGTGCAAGGAGGTTGTCACCCGTTTTCCCCCCGAGCCCAACGGATATTTGCATATCGGACATGCCAAAGCCATTACACTGGACTTTGAACTGGCGGATGAATTTGGCGGCAGGACCAACCTTCGATTCGATGACACCAACCCAACCAAGGAAGACACGGAGTATGTGGAAGCCATCAAAGAGGACGTGAAGTGGCTGGGCTTTGAGTGGGATGGGCTGTACTTTGCCTCGGATTACTTTGAAGAGATGTACAACCGCGCCGTGCTCCTGATTAAGAAAGGAAAGGCCTATGTAGACGAGCTTTCAGCGGAGGAGATCAAGGCGTACCGCGGCACCTTGACGGAGCCGGGTAAGGAGAGCCCCTACAGGAATCGGCCAATAGAGGAAAGCCTGGACCTTTTTGAGCGGATGCGAAAAGGGGAGTTCAAGGACGGCCAGATGGTCCTGAGGGCCAAGATTGATATGGCTTCCCCCAACATGAACATGCGGGATCCCGTTCTCTATCGAATTGCCCATGTTCCCCACCATAATACCGGCGACAAATGGTGCATCTATCCCATGTATGATTTTGCCCACCCCATTGAGGACGCCATTGAGGGAGTCACCCATTCCATCTGCACCCTGGAGTTTGAAGACCACCGCCCCCTGTACAACTGGGTGATCGAAGAATGCGAGATGGAGCACAAGCCGAAGCAGATTGAGTTTGCCAGGCTCAATATGACCAACACCGTCATGAGCAAGCGAAAGCTTAAGAAATTGGTGGATGAGAAAATCGTAGACGGATGGGACGATCCCAGGATGCCCACCATATGCGGCCTTCGACGAAGGGGCTATACACCCGAGGCCATTCGGAATTTCTGCCGGGAAATCGGGGTTTCCAAGAGCAACAGCGTTGTGGACTACCAGCTGCTGGAACACTTTATTCGGGAGGATCTCAACCCCAAGGTGCCCAGGATGATGGCGGTGATGAGGCCCCTTAAGCTGGTGATCACCAATTATCCCGAGGATCAGGTGGAAATGCTGACTGTAGTGAACAATGCAGACAATCCTGAATCCGGCACCCGCCTGGTTCCCTTCTCCAGGGAGCTCTATATTGAAGAAGAGGATTTTATGGAAAATCCCCCGAAGAAATACTTCAGATTATTCCCGGGAAATGAAGTGAGGCTGAAGGATGCCTATTTCGTCAAGTGCACCGATGTCATCAAGGACGAAGAGGGAAATATCGTAGAGATCCACTGTACTTATGATCCTGAGACCAAGAGCGGCTCCGGCTTTACCGGAAGAAAGGTCAAAGGCACCATACATTGGGTGAGCATCCAGCATGCCGTACCTGCGGAATTCAGGCTCTATGAGCCTTTGATCCTGGATGAAAAGGGAGAGGAAGAAGAGACGGAAGGGGAGGTAGAAAAGTCCTTCCTGGAGCAAATCAATCCCAATTCGCTGGTGGTATTGCAAGGGTACGTGGAACCGAGCCTGAAGGATGCAAAACCCCTTGAACGCTTCCAGTTTATCCGAAACGGATTCTTTAATGTAGATCCCAAGTATACGACGGAAGAGAAGCTGGTGTTTAACCGGATTGTATCCCTGAAAAGTTCCTTCAAGATCGAAAAATAAGAAGACAGCACATGGAAAATAGGCTGACCTGCGGCGTTTTTCCATGTGCTTTTGTCTGTTTTTGGGAGGCCTGATATGCTTTACTTTATCAAATTGGCCTATAATACTTTCCTGCTGCCCCCCGGTATTTTTATCATACTCTTTTTCCTGCTGGGTGTTTATCTTTTCAGATACAGCAGGAAAGCCGCCGGAATTTTGCTGGCGGCAAACCTATTATTTTATCTTTGTACTACAGCCTGGGTGGGGGATGCCCTGATTGGCTTTCTGGAGAGGAAACATACTCCTCCTGCTAAAATCGAGGGGGATGTCATTGTAATGCTGGGCGGCGGGACCAGAAAAGGGACCCCCAATGTCTTTGGAGAGGGCCATCTGTCGGGATATGCAGCCAATCGCCTGTTGACCTGTGCCCAGCTTTATCGGCTGCTTGATGTGCCCATTATCGTCTCCGGCGGCCAGGTGTATGAGGATTCGGCCAATGAAGCGGATATTGCCCGTACCGTTTTAACGGGCCTGGGGATCCCGGAGGAGCGGATCATCATGGAGCAAAGCAGCCTAAACACGACTCAAAATGCTCGGTATACTGGCGAAATCCTGAAGGTGCACGGTTTTCAGCGCCCCATCCTTGTGACGTCAGCTTTTCACATGGAGCGGGCCTTGAGACAGTTTGAAAAGGTGGGGCTAAAACCGGTGCCCTATCCCACCGATTATCAATCCGACTTTGAAAAAAAGCTGCAGCTGAAGGATTTTTGGCCGTCGGCCGATGCCCTTCACAAGGTCAGCCTGGCCCTAAAGGAATACATCGGTATCCTGGCTGCAAGATGGTATTAGAGGAATATTATCCACAGAGAAATGAGTCAATAAGAACCGTCCCTGCTGACTCATTCGAAGAAAGTTATCCACAGAAAAGTGAGTCAGCGAGAACCGTCCCCGTTGACTCAGCGTCAGCTCCAAAAAAAGAGCAGGCCGGCAATGTTGCCGGCCTTTTTATGTAATTTGATTGGAGTTCAGCCAAATACATCCTGGACGTAGCGTTTTAAGTTTTGCAAACCGATCCGGATGCCCTCCAGCGGGTCTTCCATTCCTTCAAATTCAATGGAGAGGATTCCGTCATACTTCTTATCCTTCATGATCCTGAGGCACTGTACAATCGGAACATCTCCATGTCCGATAATGGCGCCCCTTAAAAAGTTACCGCCCCGGGATCGGAACCAGCCCTCACCGGGATTGGGCTCATTTCCGGATTTCACATGGAAATCCTTGGCGTGGACATGGAAGGCATAGGGCATCAATCGGCCCACAGCCTGAGCCGGGTCTTCATCTACGCACAGGAAATTGCCCATATCAATCAGCAGGCCAAAGTTAGGGTGGTTCACCTGGCTTACCAATTTCTCCATCCGCTCGCTGTCCTGGGCAAAAAATCCGTGGTTCTCCACCATCGTTCGGATTCCCAGATCTGCGGCAAACTCCGTCACCGCCCGGCAGCCTTTCACCAGAATCGGCAGGGCGTCATCAAAGCTTTTTGCTCCTTTGCGGCTCTCCGGGAAACCCCAGGTGGCATCATGGCGCATTCCGGGGGAATTCAGGATTTTGGCTACCCGGACCTCATCCTTGAGGCGCTCGACTTCTGCCTCCCAATCGCCGCCGGAACCGTTGATAAAATCGGCCCAGATGGTATAGTTCCCAACTTCAATGCCGACGCGATCGCATTCTTCCTTTACCTTCGGAGCAAAGCTCAAAGGGGTTTCGCCTTCCGGTAGGATAAAGGTGGAAAACTCAATCACGTCAAAGCCCATTTCCTTGGCCTTGCCAATCACTTCAAGCTGTGTCATGGCTCCGCTTCGTACCAATCTGCTGAAACTGTATGAGCTAACGCCTATTTTCATAATAGCCCTCCTAACTATGACCGCCAATTAACAATCATAAAATATTATACCACAATTGAAATATTATACCCAAAATGGAAAGGTGTCAACTCTCATTTGGATCGGCGGCCGATGGGCACCGATAAAAACGAGGAACCGCTTTGGAGGTTCCTCGATGATTTTTATTAATATTCCTGCAGGAGCTCTAAGTACTTGCGATCCAATTTATGTCCATACCAATCCTCATACTCCACATCCGAGCGGCCGGAGTCCAGGATTCCAAAGCTTCCCCTGAAATTCCACAGGGCATAGCCGATTCCGTAGCTCTTTAAAATTTCCAGCACATCCCGGAACCAGGCCAGGACCACATCATGGGGTGTGAAATTGTGGGCTCCGCCTTCGCCGCAGTGGACGCCGACGCCCTTCTTTGCCAGCTCAGCCCAGCGTCCGTAGTGTTCTTCCAGCCTCTGCCTGTTCCAGGGATCGGGCACGTTAGAGGATTCAGGCCATGTGGGAACGGGCCATTTGTCGGATCCAGCCATCCAGCTGGCCTTGTAATGGCTGATGGTGCTGGGGATATAGGCCCGGCAGCTCTGAGCAATGCCCAGGTCAGCCAGCTCCGGCAGCGGTTCATTTGCCCAGGAAAGCCCGTCCGCAATGATCAAGCGATCGGGATCGATATCCCGGATAGCCTTGACCACGGTGCGAATTACCCGTTCATGGTCAGCCCGGCTCATCTTTTCGGACGGCCGCATCGGCTCGTTAACCAGGTTAAAGCTCAATTTTTCAGAGGAAATTCCCTTATACCTTCTGGCAAACAGCTGCCAGTGCAAGCAAAAGGCATCCAATGCCTCCTGGTCCTTCCAGAGATTGAAAGGCTCCTCGTACTCCCGATTCACGGAAAAACCGGGAGCCCGGTGGAAGTTCAGGTTGACATGGATCCCGTATTTTTCGCCCCACCGTACCACCTTGTCCACGTTCTCCAGCATGGGTTCGTAGATTTTAAAGGGGTCCCGGTCCTCAACCCATAACAGATAGCACATGGGAATCCTGACAAAGTTAAAGCCCCAGTCCGAAATCCATTTGAAATCGTCTTCCTTGAAATTCCCGTCGCTTCTCATGGTGAACATCTCAAGAAGGTTAAATCCCCGCCATCTTGGCAGAACCGTTTGTGCTGTCATTTTCATCCTCCCCTTAAAAAGTATATGATGTTTTCATTATACCACCTTTTATCAGCTTGTTAAGTCCTATTGCAGATAAAATCTATGTCCTTCATCAAACCCCTGCCTCCTATCCACCTTAATGGCTTTTTCCGCTTCTTCTCCGGTTGAATCCTCGCCTTCTATGTACCGGTCCGGGGAAGGCCCGTTATTTTTTCCGGCCACATTTCTGCCTTTTGCTTGCCGGCAGAGGGATAAGGGATTGGTGGGGGTGTATGGCCGGAGGCGGTTAAGATAAGCCGGTGCCTAAAATAAGTGATGGTGGACTTAAAAATAAAACCGGGGACTTATCGGCAGGAGTGGGAAAGTATTTTGATTCAACGCTGAATTTTGTAGCACATTGACAATTCCATAAAGTACCTTGGCAAAGTGCTGGTAAAAAGGGTACAAA
>ENA-OWOZ01002503-OWOZ01002503.1-bioreactor-metagenome-genome-assembly--contig:-NODE-2503-length-13687-cov-4.702498_pt1 | contig 13687 bp, 10 predicted proteins | sample MGYA00238140_ERZ651804 | MGnify/ENA primary metagenome ERZ651804 (study PRJEB26910, sample SAMN07631232) | bioreactor metagenome | isolation source: Switchgrass digestor | place: USA: Dartmouth... | reverse complement strand
TACTCTCTCAATTTCCTTGTCACGCCCTATAACAGGGTCCACTTTGCCTTCACGTACAAAAGCTGTTAAATCCCTGCCAAACTGATCCAGTGTAGGTGTTGCAGTCTTTTTCTTGCTGCTGCTCTGATGAGATTCCAGCCCCTCTTCCTTAAGCATCTTTAATATCTGCTCCCTGATATTCTGCAGGTCTACTCCGGAATCCTTAAGAATACGGGCAGCTACACCTTCTCCCTCCCGTATCAGGGACAGGAGCAGATGCTCTGTTCCCACATAATTATGGCCAAGGTTTCTGGCCTCATAGAAACTCAGCTCCATAACCCTCTTGGTCCTGGGTGTATACCCAAAGCCTTCGGTGAAATTGTAATTGCCCTTGCCAACCAGGTTTTCCACCTGATTCCTTATATTATTAATATCTATGCCCATTCCCTTCAATACCTGAGCAGCTGCGCCTTCTCCCTCTTTAAGCAGGCCCAGCAGCAAATGCTCTGTTCCTACATAATTATGGCCCAGATTCCTCGCTTCTTCCTGGGCATAAATCAGTGCTCTCTGGGCACGCTCTGTAAATCGTCCGAAAAACGCCATTTATAACCCTCCTAACTGTATCAATCAGTCCTTAGTATACCTTCCATTACATCTCTTATAACATTAGCCCGGGCTATATCAATCTCATTGCCCTCTAGCATTCTTCCTACTCTCTTTACAACACCGCCGGGCTGTCCGATAGTCATAATACCATCCACATCCTCAAGAGTCAGGTTATTAATGAGCCCCAGGCTTACCCCCAGCCGCACCTGGGAAAGCAGTGCCATAAACTCATTAAGCTCCAGTACCCTTGCATTCAGCAGTATGCCATATGCCCTCCATAATGCATCCTCAAACTGGATGCCGTTTGCATCCCAAAGGGCCTTGCGGGCCATGCGTTCCTTTTCCATAATTTGCCTTTTGATTTCCTTTCCAATTACGCTCTGGAAATCGCGTACAATGGTAGGAAACGGATGAGGCCCCATTACCGAACCAATTACATAATGCGTATCATCCACCCTTCTTGTCCATTCACGCATTGTTTCATTTACCGCATCTTTCAGTGTCTGAGTTCCGGTAGTTACCGCATGAACTTTGGCACCAAGCAGCTCCATTCGATAAACATTTAGTGCCTGTCTGTCAGTATCCTCTTTGCCCATGAATATTTCGCATTCCAGTCCAAGCAAAGCAGCTGCAGTTGCTGTAGCAACCCCATGCTGTCCGGCTCCTGTTTCAGCTATTACACGCTTTTTACCCATGCGTTTTGCAAGGAGTACCTGTCCCAGTACATTGTTTATCTTATGAGAGCCTGTATGATTAAGGTCCTCACGTTTTAAATATATCTTTGCTCCGCCAAGATCTTTTGTCATTTTTTCTGCATAATAAAGCAGTGACGGGCGTCCCGCATAATTTTTCAATAATTCGTCAAGCTCAGCAAGAAACTCCGGATCTTTAATATAGCGATTATATGCTTCTTCAAGCTCAATTACGGCATTCATCAATGTTTCTGGTACATATTGTCCCCCAAAATTTCCAAATCTGCCTTTTGACACTTTATCTCACTCCTTTTAAGTGTTTATATATAAATCCGTGTATTATTATCAATACTAATAACTAAAAAAGCTTTCATCCCATTACTATGGGACAAAAGCTTTGTAACTTCTGCGATACCACCCAAATTGACGATTGAATCGTCCACTCGTTTTGCATACGACCATATGCACCCCACTGATAACGGACAGGGTTCCCGTGAGCGCCTACTTTTTTCATTTCGGGCTCCCCTCACAAGTCCATTCAGAATAACCTTTGCAACCGCATTTTCACCAACCAGCGGCTCTCTATGTGTAAGTATTTATTCCTACTACTCTTGATCATAGGTTTACTTCATTTATAATATTTATGAATATTATAGCAACGTCAATTATTTTTGTCAAACACATAATATCCGTGTACTTCTATTGATTTTATATATTTTTAAACCAAGAATCATATGCCTTGATTATAATTATCATTAGATTTTAATGAAATCCAATTGGCGCTTCTAATCCCTTCTGTCTTCCGGTATGAATCCAGTATATACGTATAAACCCTCTTCCAAAGATATCATTGATATTCTCCAGAAATAGCCTTCCCTAGTGACACTGAGTATGGCATTATAATCGCCGGCAGGACCTGTAGATGTCATTGTTGATATTATAACATGAAATCTGTAATTGCTTTCATCCACTCTTTCCGCCTTAATTATTTTATAGCTTTCAACCCACGGGCTGGACAGACCCGTTACCCAATTTGGAGCGGTTTCCTCCAGTTGCCGCGCATATTCATCTTTCAGCTTTTGGGTCATAACAGAATACTGCATTGCCGCATTTCTCATTTTTAACCCGTTAACCCAAACCTCCACGGTTTTTTCAGGAATACAAATACCGACATCGCTCATAGCCTCCATAAGTAACCGGCTTCGCACTTCATATTTATTGATTTCAGCCCTTGCTGTAAATATACTTAGATATTTAACGTCTAAAATGTATCCTATCACATTAATGGTTAAAACTATAAACAGGAATATACACACAGACACACAAACAGATTTTATTGCACTTCGGGTAAAAACAAATTTCACTAAAGACAGGCCTCCACGAACTGAATATCCATATTTAAGTATATGATATCCGGAACTGCTTAATGCCTGGCACAGAAAAAAGGGACGGAACTTAATATTCCATCCCTCAATCAATCGAAATAGTTAAATTTCACATGTTTTTACATGTTCAAATTCATCTTGTATTTCTTTAGAAGGTTCTTTAGATAACAAAGACACCATAACTATAGCAATACAAGATAATACAAATGCAGGTAATAATTCATAAATGTCGAAAATTCCGCCTAACTGCCTGATAATCAACTTCCATACGAACACCGAAATTCCTCCTGTAAGCATACCTGCAATCGCCCCTGATCTTGTGGTCCTCTTCCAGAACAACGAGAACAGCATTAGTGGTCCGAATGTCGCACCAAAACCTGCCCAAGCAAATGAAACTATAGTAAATATTACGCTGTTTTCATCAAGCGCTATGATAGCTGCAATAATTGCTATTGCAAGCAAAGTTATTCTTGATATTCTTAAAACCGTTTTATCACTGGCATCTTTTTTCATAATACCCTTATAAATATTTTTTGAAAAAGCAGAAGCCGCAATCAGCAAATATGAATCCGATGAACTTATAGTTGCCGCCAATATGCCTGCCATAACTATTCCTGCTAAAATTGGCATAAAGAAATTAGTCGACATAAGTATAAATATGTTTTCTGAATCACTTTTTGTAAGCAAGTTTTCCGGATACAATACCCTTCCTATTATACCTATAGCTACTGCCGCGGTAAGTGAAATCGCAACCCATATAACCGCTATCCTTCTGGATATTTTCAACTCCCTTGATTTTCTAATAGCCATAAACTTCAATAATACCTGTGGCATACCAAAATAGCCCAAACCCCATGAAAGTGTAGATATAATGGTTAGAAACCCGTAACTATCGGCATCAAACTTTGGAACACCATTACTTATCAATTGCTCACCATTTGCATTTGTTATTGGATTTGCAATGCCAAATAATTCAAAGAACCCAGGCATTTCTTTCGCGTTTTCAATAACACCTGAAATGCCTCCTGCATGACTGATTCCTGTTACCAACACAACAGTCAGAGCAACAAACATTATAACACCCTGCATAAAATCCGATGCGCTTTCAGCCAGGAAGCCGCCGATAAACGTATAAAACAGGACGAATAATGCTCCAATGATCATCATGTATACATATTTCGCGTCAAACAACTCACTAAAAAGCTTGCCTACCGTTACAAAGCAACTAGCGGCATAAACAGTAAAAAATACCAGAATAAAGAGCGCCGCAATAGTCATTATAACCTTTTTATTTTCTTTAAACCTGTTACTGAAAAAGTCAGGAATTGTTATCGCATCCCCGGCAACATGGGTATAAATGCGAAGTCTTTTAGCCACAAACAGCCAATTCAAATAAGTACCAATACCAAGTCCTATAGCTGTCCATGTTGCATCACTTAAACCACACCAATATGCCAATCCGGGAAGCCCCATCAACAGCCATCCACTCATATCGGATGCTTCAGCACCCATGGCAGTAACCCATGGTCCAAGGGATCTGCCGCCAATTAAATAATTATCACTGCTTTCATTAGCACGCTTTGCATAATATAAGCCGATACCAATAACTACTGCAATATACAGAATCATTGCAGTTAATATTTGAATCTTTCCTCCATCCAATGCTTTACCTCCTCAAACTATTTTAAACACTCTTATTAAGGTATAATATCTTATATTTTAATAAAAATAATAAGAAATGTACAGATTTATGTTAATTTTTATGTTAATTTTGCATGACTTTTAAAGATTCTTGCAAAAACCATTCTTCAGCAAACATAATACATACTTATGCCTTAAAACAAAAAAAATGCATGCTGTTTAAATAACAGCATGCATTTTTACCAACTATCTACCACTTGCGGCTGCTGCCACCTCCACCGGAGGACCCTCCTCCTCCTTTGAAGCCGCCAAATCCACCGCCGCCGAATCCTCCGCTGCCAAATCCTCCTCTGCCGCCGCCTCTTCCGCCTCGCCGGCCTCCGAATATAGCGCCCCAGAAAAGCATTTCCAAAATAAAGCGGGTTATCCTGCCTCTGTTAAAGATGAAATCCAGTATAATTAAAATAATGACTGCTAATACAGGTATATTTCTACCGTATGATTTCCTCGCATTGATTTTTGCTCTGTAATTAATATCAGGAATTCCTGTCAGTTCTGCACCATACTCAGCAGCAACTTCACTTGCAAGTACCTGGCATGTATTAATAATTCCCTGATTATAATTACCTTCTTTCAAATATGGAAGCAGGTGTTCATCCTGTATTCTGCCGGTTTTAGCATCCGTAAGGCGTCCTTCAAGCCCATATCCCACTTCAATACGAGATTCTCTTTCATTTGGAGCTACAACCAGCAACACTCCATTATTTTCATTTTTTTGACCCAAACCCCACTTCCTGAACAAAGCATTTGCATATTCATCTATTGGGGTTTCATTCAAGGTTTCAGGCAGCACAACTACCATCTGAGCTGTGGTTTTTTCTTCCAGTTCCCTGGCTATGTTTTCTACTTTCTGCTCTGCATCTTCGCTCATCACTCCGGCAAAATCATTTACATAATTATTCGTCGGGGATGGAACAACAATTTCCGCACTAGCCAATCCTGCCATACATAACAGGCAAATTATCATTCCAATACTAAATATTTTAAGCCTTTTTATCACAACATCCCTCCCCTATTCCAGAGTAATGAACTGTTAAAACTCAACCTTAGGAACTTCCTTACTGGATTCATCTGCCTCAAAGTATTCTCTTTTTTCGTATCCGAAAATCCCTGCAACTATATTTGTAGGAAATCTCTTTATCTTAGTGTTATAAGATTGTACAGCATCATTATAATCCTTTCTTGCTACGGCAATTCTGTTTTCCGTACCTGCCAGTTCATCCTGAAGAGCTATAAAGTTTTGATTAGATTTAAGTTCAGGGTAAGATTCACTTAATGCCAATAACCTGCTTAAAGCACCGGACAATTCATTATTTGCTTCTGCAGTCTCTTCAACACCTGTTGCTCCGATCAGCTTTGATCTCGCTTCTGATATTGCAGTGAATATTTCTTTTTCCTGTGAAGCATATCCTTTTACAGTTTCAACTAAATTCGGTATTAAATCCGCTCTCCTTTGGAGATTATTTTCTACCTGAGCCCATTTACCGTCAATGTTTTCGTTGGCATTAACCAGGCTATTATAAGTACCTATTACACTAAAAACAATTATCAGAATTAAAGCTATAGCAATTCCTAATACTATCCAACCGGTCTTTATTCTTCTCACAGTTTATCTTCCTTTCTAATATTTATTATATTTTTATCTTATAATACCATATTTATATGACTTTTAAATCAATATAATAAAAATATATAAACAAAAATTGATTAAACAGTAAATCCTGTTTAATCTTTTAAGTGCAAAAAACTATACTACCAGTTATAAATCAGGTAGTATAGCAATCTAGAATGAAATTCTGATTTTTATCTGAGTAAAAATACATATTAATTAACAAAGGCATATTCACCTATGAATAAAATTACACCATTTACATCATCGCGAATAAAGTAGGTAAATGGTCTGTCTGCCTTGAAAACAACAGGTTCTTCCTGATGGGGCATACTGGTAGCTTCTACAGATATACCTGTAACAGCAGCAGCTTCTGTCCCGTTTTCATCAACATTGATATAAGTCTTATGAATTACATCTGATATGAATGCATTTTCCTGCAAGCCGGCAAACATATTGTTAAAATCAGCTATATTCTTATTAAATGCAGTTTTTATACCCATTTTATATAATGTATCTTTCAGGCTGACTTTAAATTCTGTTTTAAACTTAGGTATACTCAACTGAACCCTTTTACTTTGCATTTTATCAATAGCTGATTCAAAATCTGCATCATTATTATCGGTCATTGCTATATACATACTTGTTTTCATGTCTTTATATGGGATTTTTATCATTTTTAAATTTGAATCGCTGTAATATTGGTAATATCCAATATTATTCATAAAATCTATTTTTGTTTTGACGTTATTCCTGTCGGTAAAATCATCTTTCTCTGTATTCTTCTCATTAAACTGTACAGCCCATTCACCTTTGAAATATATTGCATTAATAATATACGCTAAAAAATCGCTATCTGAAACAAGTTCCGTTATTTTATTGTTAGTTTTATTCTTTACCCAATTGTTTATCTTGTCAACAGCATTTAAGTTATTTACTTCTTCACTGTCCGCATTAAAGTAGTTCTGAATTATGTTTTTAAAATCATCTCTAAACTTTACATTCTTAAGATAATCAGTATTTAACCATAATGAATTTGCTATATTCAACTGCACAATTTCATTTTCACTATAATCTTTTATCAATTGTTTTGCATATGCAAAATATTTGTTTAAATCATCAATCTGCAAAGTATTCAGGATTTCATTTCTGGTTTCACCGGCTGCACCGGCTGAAGCCATCGCAAGGGCCATTTTTATACTGAGAGGAGAAAACATATAGTTTTCATCTTCAGGCATAAACGCATTTAAAGTCCACGCAAACCCTTTTGATGCAACCATTGTTTTAATGTTTGTAAGCTTATTTAGTATTTCCTCATCTATTTTTCCCATTTCTATAAGAACGTCCTTCAAAAGTTTACCATCCGGTTTTTTTGCAAACAGCGCTGAATAGCAAATACTGACCACGTCACTTCTTAAAAGCTTATAATCTTTATCTGACACAGCATTTTTCACACTCTCTTCCCTCAAAAGACCATATTTCAGCCCTTCCTTATATGCATTCTCAAGAGTTACCTCCCTATAACCCATTGATGTAAGCAGCATCCTTATAAACTCCAGACCTGTAACGTATCTGTCAGGTTCAAACGTTGTCGGGCTTGTTCCGCTTATATAACCCTTATATGCAGCATAGCCGATGTTTGCATAAGCCCAGTGTGAAACGTCAACATCAGAAAAACTCCTTAAATTACCGGGCAGCAATGCAGACTTATCTTCTCCTATCACACGCAATATCATGGTTATGGCTTCTGCTCTGGTTACAAGCCTTTCAAGCTCATAACCCTTATCAGTACCGTAGAATAAACCGAGTTTATTTAAAATATCTGCACATTCTGCCATAGACGGCATTGTAATATCAGGATTGTCTGTTGTATTTTGCTCTGATTTAGTTATATCTGTCCTCCATAGATTTATATAATTATCCAGCCAATCTGTAATTTCAGAAATATTTTCTGCTTTATGAGTATATATTGGAGTTCTGCTCATTTGAGGCACATAATTCTTTTCAATATATCCATCTTCTATATATAATCCGCATATCCATTTTTCATTCTTATCGTAAAACTCAATAAAAACTCCATCGATAGTACTTTTTATTTTCTCAATAGCGCTGTTTCTGTCAATCGGTATAAACCTGAATGACAAAAGTTCTTCAGCAAATTTCCTTATTGCATTTGTATCATCTGTTTTTGGCTCCCTCAAATACGGAAACATTGACACACCATAAATATTGTCAATATTAATATTTAGAATTTCATTTAAAGTAACAGCATCCTCCGCATATGATGTCGTAAACCCAAATGAAATCATACAGATTATGCAAAATAACAGAATGGCTGTAATGATGCGTTTCACAAAAATACCTCCTTCCATTAATGTATTTTACTCTATATGATTTAGACGTATTTTAATGAAAAAAGTTCCAATTTTTAATAAATTTACTGTTAACATCATGTTTACATCGAGTCTTATATATTTACTTCCGAAACATATACTCATACAATAATATCATCAAAATCCAGCCCCATATCTGCTAAAAAACATTGCATGAAATCACTTTTATGCAATGTTCTTAAAATTTAATAAACAATACGGCTTACATCTTCATCAATTTTTAAAGGTTTTCTTTTACTATTATTTTTGTACCAAAGCACACCTCTTCTTTTATCAGCATTATAATTTGACAAATATAAAAGTGATAAATCTTCTCTATAGACGAATGCTGATACATCATCAGCAATCTTTGTTTTCCTTCCGTTCTTTATCATACTCAATTGTCCAGATTCATTTTTACTATTGTAATCATCTATAAAATACAGAATATCTCTTTCATCATCAATATCAATTGAATACAAATATACATCTTTTCCTATTTTTTCATTTTTATCTCCTTTTCTTACATATAACTCAGCAACGCTATCTTCTTTGTTTCTAATATAATAAATCTTCGTAAAATCTTCTGTGTATATAATAAAAGAGACATCATCATCAATCTTTTTCTTACCTTTTACCGAATCTCCGCTTATTGTGTATTCCATAAGAATGCCTGAACTCCCGTCATATTCGCTTATTAAATAAAGTTTTGTCAAGTCATCATTTACATAAACATTATTATATCTTTCATCTTCCAGAACAGTAATGTTTTTTCCCTTTGAAGTTCTCAATATCAAACTGGTTTCATCGTCATTTATACTTAATTTGTTGCGTATTGAAGTTTCACTTGTATCATATTCCGATTCAATTGTGGACATTTTAATTTTCTTCATGCTCATAGGCCTGAAAGCTGAATATAAAACTGAGTCGCTGTTTTTTAGGAGTTCTGCATCACCTACATTTTCTGCAATCTTTTCTTCCTTATCGCCTTTTATAATATAGAGATCCTCTTGATTAACTTCTATCGGATTTTCTTTATAATAACTTCTGACTTTATCCCTTACAAGTTTGGCATTATATTTATTATAAAGTTCTAAATATTCCCTATATGCATTACTATATGCTTCATAATCTGTAGTTGTATATGTATACGCATAACCAAATAAATCTATAGTATCTTCCTTTTGAAAATTATCATAATCAGGTTCCTGGGGTTCAACCATCTCTGCATCCGATTCAGCCGTATCATCCTCAAAAATATCTTCAAAACCGTATTTTTTATAAGATAGCTTTTTAAATAATATGGTGCCTTTTTCACTTATATCTTCTATAGAATATATATCTGAAGCCAGCTTTTTCTTATCTTTTCCGATTTCCTTCACATACAATTCCACCGTATCTTCATCTTTGTCATCAACTTTTGTATAGTATAAACTTTTACTATCTTCAAAGTAATCATATATTTCTGTAACTTCTGAATCAATTTTTTCAGGTTCAGAATCATTTTTCAAATTCTTAAAGTAAAGATCCCCTTCTCTGTCTTTGTAATTTTTTATGTAAAATAAATATTCTCCATTATTTGTCATATATGCATCGAAGACATCTGCATCAATCTTTTCCGGTTCATCTGAATTATAAACATAAAGTATTCCGCCTTCATCTTCCGTATAATCTTTAAAAAACATTACAGTTTTACCGTCTTCGGATACATCTATACCATGTTTATAACTTACATTTGAAGCTATTTTTATAGCATTTTCCCTTGCATTCTTACCTGAAGGCTTTCCTTTTGTAGTATCGGTATAATAAAGGTTACCTTCTTCATCATCGTCTATATCTCCAATAAAAAATAATTTCTTGCCATCATCGCTTAGTCTAACCAAAGACCATATAGTATTTGCATTATCTTCATCTTCAAATATTGATGATGAGGCTACAACAGATTTATCTTTTAACAAGTTTCTGTATAGCAATTCATTATCTTTAATATATACGACAGGAAGATTAGAATTTTTATCTCTGAATATACCAAGAGGGTTTATAAAATATATCGTTCCTAAAACAGCAATTATAATTATTGCAGCTAATGATGAGATTATAATTTTTTTTGTTTTTTTTCCTTTCTTAATTTTTACTTCTTTGTTTTCAATATTCAAATTTTCACTTTCTACCTGTTCAGGTATTGAAACTACCACCTGTTCATTTTCTGTATGCTCATTGATTGGCTGTCCATCCACAGCAGGATTTTGTTGTTCTTCTTTTTTAACTTCTTCGTTTTTTAAAGCGCCTTCTTCAGTACTTTTATTTTCCGATATGTCTGCATTTTCACTTAATACTGCATTGCATTTCATGAATTTCTCCGCGCCCTGATCGTTTTCATACCCGCAATTATTACACACCACACAAATCCCCCCAAATTGATAATTTATGTGTTAATATGCATAATATTGTATTTAACAGCTTTATTATATAAACCATAGAAAATAATATCAACTTTTGGCTTAAGACATTTTTTTATAAACTAATTATTATTTAATAAATTAACTTGTTGTGCTAGCTTTTTTCCGGTGTGTAAGTTTGGAAGGGCTAAGTTCCATAAGACATTCCGAAGTTTTAGAGCAATTTATAGAAATGTCCTTCTAAGAAAGAAACATATCTGTAGATGGCTTTATAACTGATTTTGTTATTACACCTGCAAATATTGATGATCACGATGGTGTATGAGACATTGTTGATTCTTACCGTCATATTATCGTTAAATATCTACTTCAATTTGAGCCCATTGATCCCCTACAGGTATTATATCAGCCTTACATTTTATATTAACAGGCTTTTTAAAAATCGGCCCATCATATACCACTGTATGATACTCACCATTTTCGCCGCATACATCAGCACCACATTTCTCAATTTCTTTCAATAATGCATAGCTTAAGTCATGCCCTAAAAATTTTGTATCTATCATTTTCTTATTTACGAGTATTATTCTTGCTTTAAAACCCTTATGTATAAATTCCTTTACTAATTCTTTCCTGTCGCTTTTCCATAAAGGAAATACTGCTTTTATATCGGCTTTTTTACATACTTTTTCTACCCAATCCCTATGCTCATCTAAATCAATGTCACCAAATATGCCAAACTCAATACCCTGTTCTTTAAATGCTTTAAGATTGCTAACAAATACTTCTTCATACTCATTAAACAACGCTCTTCCAATTATATGCTCTGTTCCAATTGCATTGGCTTGAGCCTTGATAATATCTTCCTTTAATCTATGTGCAGAACTTATACCACTCTCCATGCTGAACATAGTGAATATTTTTTTGAGGCTGTATCCATGCTTAACAGCTTTATATAGAGAAAGACATGAATCTTTGCCTCCGCTCCAGGAAACAAAACAGCTATTATTCATCAAAAAAGCCCTCCGTAAATAATTCATTCGATTTTTTATATAATAATTTCATCCTATATTTCACCGCTTTAATCAACTCTGTATAGGCATCATAGATGCTTCTGCATTATATTCTACTACAAAAATATCTTAGCCTTATTTATAAACAAAAGGTGCATGAAGTTGAACCGGCCTTCAACAGTTGGATTTTTCAGCCCAACTCCTGAAGATCTGTACAAGTTACCCTCATGCACCATTTTATTTTATATTTACGCTTTAATCTCTACCTGTGCTGCAACCAACTTTTCCGCTCCGTATTTTTCTCTTAACCTGGGCTTTTCTATCTTACCAGTTGGGTTACGCGGAACCTTATCAAAAATTATCTTCTTAGGCCGTTTATAACGCGGTAAGGAAATGCAAAATGCATTTATATCTTCTTCAGTACATGTATATCCCGGTTTTAATTCAATTATTGCAGTCGCTATTTCACCAAGGCGTTTATCCGGCAAACCTATAACCGCCGCATCTTTAATAGCCTCATGTGTACGTAAAAAGTCTTCAATCTGCACAGGGTATATATTTTCTCCCCCGCTGATAATTACGTCTTTTTTACGATCCACCAGGTATATAAATCCGTCTTCGTCCATTCTCGCCATGTCTCCGGTATACAGCCATCCGTCCCTTAATACTGCAGCAGTTGCCTTAGGATCTTTATAATAACATTCCATAACACCCGGTCCCTTTACAATTAATTCTCCAATCTCACCCTGAGTTACTTCACAGCCCTTTTCATCAACTATCTTTGCTTGCCAGTTATATCCGGGTTTTCCTATAGCACCTACTTTATGGATATTTTCAACGCCCAAATGAACACATCCTGGGCCTATTGATTCGCTTAAACCATAGTTAGTATCATATTGATGGTGGGGGAAATGTTTCTTCCAGCGATGTATCAAGCTTGGAGGAACAGGCTGAGCGCCTATATGCATAAGCCTCCAACTGGAAAGATCATAATCTTCCAGCTTAACATCTCCTCTGTCAATTGCATCAAGAATGTCCTGCGCCCATGGAACCAGAAGCCAGACAATAGTGATTTTCTCCTCAGAGATGGTCCTAAGTATCCATTCCGGCTTAATTCCACGAAGCAATACAGCCTTGCTGCCAGACAGCAAACTACCAAACCAGTGCATCTTTGCTCCCGTATGATAAAGGGGTGGTATACATAAAAAATTATCTTCCCGGGTTTGCCCATGATGTTCTCTTTCAGTATAACAAGCGGACACCAGGCTTCTGTGTTTATGTAAAATAGCCTTTGGAAATCCTGTGGTACCTGATGAGAAATATATTGCCGCTTCATCATCATCTGTAATCTCAACATTCGGAGGTTCTGAAGAGCAGTTAGCAGTGAGCCTGTCATAATTTTCAGCAAATGAAGGTCGGTTCTCACCTGCAAAAAACATATATTTAATCTTTGGTATCTGATCATAAATATTCTCTATCCTACCTATAAATTCAGGTCCAAAAACAAGAACAACCGCATCTGATAAATTTAAACAGTACTTAATTTCCTCAGCAGTATACCTGAAGTTTAAAGGTACTGCAACAGCTCCTGCTTTTAATATACCAAAGTATATAGGAAGCCATTCCAGACAATTCATAAGAAGTATAGCTACTTTATCGCCTTTTTTTATTCCTCTTTTTATCAAAAGATTGGCAAAACGATTTGCTTTTTCATCAAAAACACGCCATGTCATTTCGCGGCGATACTCTCCGGCAGGGTTGTTTTCGATAAGTTCATATTCACGCCAGATTACATTGTGGCTTTCCTGCAAATCCAGATTAATCTCTTTAAGACATATTTCCGATCCGTATAATTGAGCATTACGTGATAAGAATTCAATAATAGGCAATTTTCCCATCCTCCCATTCTACTAAAATTAAATATTTATTTC
>ENA-OWOZ01002501-OWOZ01002501.1-bioreactor-metagenome-genome-assembly--contig:-NODE-2501-length-13710-cov-3.636470_pt1 | contig 13710 bp, 10 predicted proteins | sample MGYA00238140_ERZ651804 | MGnify/ENA primary metagenome ERZ651804 (study PRJEB26910, sample SAMN07631232) | bioreactor metagenome | isolation source: Switchgrass digestor | place: USA: Dartmouth... | reverse complement strand
GAAAATTCAGTCCCGTAGAATTTTTCAAGAAGGTATCTCCTGCTTCAATGTTTGCTTTTACAACAGCCAGCAGCAGTTCTACCCTTCCTATTAATATGAAATGTGCAGAATCAATGGGTGTACCAAAATCCATAAGCAGCTTTGTTCTTCCTCTTGGTGCTACAATAAATATGGATGGTACTGCATTATATCAGGGTGTATGTGCTTTCTTCATTGCACAGGTTTATGGTTTAGATTTAACCATAGGGCAGCAGATTACTGTAGTTCTAACTGCTACTTTGGCATCTATAGGAACTGCAGGTGTTCCAGGAGCAGGGCTCATAATGCTTACTATGGTGCTACAAGCAGTAGGATTACCGCTTGAGGGACTGGCGCTTATTGCTGGTATAGATAGAGTTTTGGATATGGCCAGAACTGCTATAAATGTTACAGGTGATACTGCATGTGCAGTTGTAATAGCAGCATCGGAGAATGAATTGAACAGAGAAGTAAAAACAACAGAAACAGCATCTATGTAAGGATACCGCAGGAGCAATCCTGCGGTTACTTTTTTCTGTTTTATTTACCAATAAACAATTGAGTATACATATTGCTGCCGTCCATAGAAGCAATACCGACTCCTAATTCAGTAAAGTTAGGATTCAGAATATTTTTCCTATGACCCTCAGATTTCATCCATGCTTGGAATGCTCTGTCGGCTGTTGTATTTTGCGCAAGGTTTTCACCTGCATACATATAAGATATACCGTAATTCCGCATCATATCAAAGGGTGATCCATATGTGGGTGATTGGTGAGAGAAATATCCCTTATCAATCATATCTTTTGATTTCATACGAGCAAGTTTTGTCAAGTCATTGTTGGCCTTAAGCGCAGGTGCTCCGACTTTTGCTCTCTCTGCGTTACATAGCTCTAATATTCTTCTTTCTTCAGCAGTCATAACACCTGTACCAGCCGTATCCTCTGTAGGAGTTGTTCCTCCACCGGCACCAGGAGTGGTTGTTCCGCCGCCAGCACCAGGAGTTGTTGTTCCTCCACCAGCACCAGGTGTAGTTGTGCCACCACCAGGGCTCATATCGTTTCCAATACCTACATTTCCAGCATTGTTATTGCCATTTGTTACAGGTGGTTTAACATTTGGTATTTGTTTTGGTTTAGTTCCTGATGGATAAGGTTCCACATATCTGCTTTCAACGCATCCGATATTTTTACTTCCAGGAACCTGAACAATATACCAGTTGCCTGCTTTTCCATAAACATTTAACTTTTGATTTGATGTTACTGTACCAACTTTGGAATAATTCGTACCAGGACCAGACCTTATGGTAAGGCTGGGTATTTTGATCTTTCCGTAGGATATATCAGCCTTTTCAGAACTTGCTGATATTCTGCTGTTATAATCAACATTACCCCATAAGTCATATCTTCTATTGTTTGTCCTGCCCATATTATTGTTGCCTAAACCATCTAGTCCTATATTATTACCCCTGTTGGTGCCGTTTAAATCTCTGTTCTGCTCGTTTGGAGTTGCTATTCTTCTTGCATATTGGTTAGTTGTACATGCTGACAGTGTCAAAGAGAAGACCAACATGCATAATATGAAAGCAAAAAGCCTTTTATATCTACTCATAAACAGCCTCCTTCTAAAATTTATGTCGAAAACTTGCAAATTTAAATGCAGCTTTCATATTTATTTTGCTTTTATAAATGAAAAATATAAAAAAGGATAAGCCTCAAATATAGGTTTGCATGGATTAAAATTCTTGTTTCTTTTAATGCAAATTTTGTATAAAATAAAAGGAGAAATGATAATATTGTAGAAATATAATAGTCAATAAAATTATGAAAGCAGGAGAAATAATGCCAGTATTTGTACAAGCAATATTTATTTTTTTTGCCAGGATATTGGATGTATCAATAGGCACATTAAGAACAATTCTATTAGTCAAGGGAAACAGGAGAATTGCGGCTTTTTTAGGGTTCTTTGAAGTGATGATATATCTTATTGTTCTTGGCAATGTTGTAGGAAACTTAAATAAGCCAATTCTCATAATTGCATACTGCCTTGGTTATGCATGTGGAAATATAATTGGGGGCAAGATAGAAGAAAAATTGTCCTTAGGCAGAGTCACAGCGGAAATAATAGTAAAGGAAGATTATGAGGATATTGTAAAAGTACTTAGAGACGAAGGCTTTGGTGTAACCATATTTGAAGGAATAGGCTTGGAAGGAAAAAGCTATATGCTGAACATAATATTGGAGAGAAGGCAGGTTCAAAAGCTGAATAAAGTTGTGAAAAAAATAAAGCCTAACGCTTTTGTCACTGTGACTGATGTGAGATCTTCAATAGGAGGTCATTTTATTCCCAAAAAGATGTTTTAATACTTAGCTATTGACACAAAATTATATCAAATATATAATAAGATTCATATAAAGGCGATGACAGGGAGAAGTACCAGAAAGTATGCCTCAAAGAGATCCGGCGGCTGGTGTAAGCCGGAAGGCATTGTCTGAGAAATACACCCTTAAGCTGCAGGCTGAAGTTTGAGTAGGCTGAGACGGAAACTTCCACCGTTATATAGGAAGGGGATATTATCTGTATCCTGTTTGAGTTGGGCATTTTGCCAATTAGGGTGGTACCGCGAGCCATTCGTCCCTATCTGTGGGATGAATGGCTTTATTTTTTACACAATATAAGATGGGAGGATGTTATGATGGAAAAAAGAAATGTTTTTGATGTATTAAAGGAAAGAGGATTTATCCAACAAGTAACTCACGAAGAAGAATTAAGAGAACTATTGGGTAAGGAGTCGGTGACTTTTTATATAGGCTTTGATCCAACTGCAGACAGCCTTCATGTAGGTCACTTTTTGCAAATGGTAGTTATGTCACATATGCAAAAAGCAGGCCATAGACCTATTGCCATCATTGGCGGAGGAACAGTCATGGTAGGCGACCCAACAGGAAAGACCGATATGAGAAAAATGCTTACAAGGGAACAGATTCAACATAATGCGAACAAATTCAAAGAGCAGTTGTCAAGATTTATAGATTTTAGTGACGGTAAAGCATTGATGCTTGATAATGGTGATTGGCTGCTGGAATTGAATTATATACAATTTTTAAGAGAAATTGGAGTGCATTTTTCAGTAAACAGAATGCTAACCGCTGAATGTTTTAAAACAAGACTGGAGAAGGGCTTGTCTTTCATTGAATTTAACTATATGCTTATGCAGAGCTATGATTTCTTGAAACTTTACAAAGATTACGGATGCGTGCTTCAACTTGGTGGAGACGACCAATGGTCAAATATATTAGGCGGTATTGAACTTATAAGAAGGGTAGAGGGCAAGGAAGCCTACGGAATGACTTTTACGCTTTTGACCAATAGTGAAGGGAAGAAGATGGGTAAAACTGAAAAAGGAGCTTTGTGGCTTGACCCGAACAAGACAACTCCGTATGAGTTCTACCAATATTGGAGAAACATAGATGACAATGATGTTATAAAATGTTTGAAACTGCTTACTTTCCTTCCTTTGAGTGAAATTGAAGAATTGGCAAAACTCAAGGATCAGGAAATAAATGAAGCAAAGAGGATTCTTGCGTATGAGGTTACAAAGCTTATTCACGGTGAGGAAGAGGCTGTAAAGGCTCGAAGTGCAGCAGAGGCTGTTTTTGGAAAGGGTGTAAGTTCTGAGAACATGCCTACCACAGAAATCTCAATTGATGAAATAAGCGGAGGAATCAATGTTATAGATGTTTTATTAAAGGCTAAACTTATTCCTTCTAAAACTGAGGGAAGACGTCTTATTGAACAGGGCGGAATAAGTATAAATGATGTAAAAATAGAAAAATTCGACCATGTTGTAAAGGAAGAAGACTTTAATAATGATGAAATAATTATTAGGAAAGGTAAAAAAGTTTATCATAGGGTTAAAATTGTACGATAAATAAAAAAACGTTAATAAAAGGTCATGATAATAAAATAACTTCCGCTTTAATTTCAAGTTAACACATACTATCAAAAAAGCGGAAGTTTATTTTATTTAATCTACTTAAAGAAATTTTAGAAACCTAACCTATTAATTTCTTTACAAGGTTATCACTAAACTTTAGAAACCTTAATCCAGTTTTGTGAATACAGGTTTTCTTTGTTCAAAATGAGCAGTATAAGTAAAGCCTGCTTTAGTTATCATTTCTTTAAGGAAATCGAATTTATATCCAATATGTTCAATTTTATGGGCATCAGAGCTTGTGCATATTATTTCACCGCCAAGTTCTTTATAGCGTTTGACTATGCTATAATCCGGCATAGGAGAGGCTAAATTATATCTGAATCCTGAAGAATTAACTTCAATACCTTTACCCATTTTAATTATTTGCTTTAAAATAGCATCTATAAGATCGCTATAGTCACGATAATCTAACGTCTTGTTGTCATAACAGCCATACCTCCTGATAAGATCAAGATGCCCCAATACATCAAAGTTCTCAAAGGAGTTTACAGTTCTAAGTACTTCTTCAAGGTATCTTGTATAAGCTTCTCTTTGAGTCTTTGATTTGCAAAAATCACCATTATGCAAGTCCAGCTTATCTACAACATGCACCGAGGCAATTACAATATCAAAGTCATAAGAGTTAATTACATCTAATGTACTGTCTATAACATGGGGCTGTATACCCACTTCAATACCTTTAAAAACTTTTATACCGCTATTATAATTCGCTTTTAATCTATCCATGGCAGCTGAATATTTATCAAAATCAATCAAAAATACATCATCGTAATCGGGATAGTCAAAGTCTAGATGATCAGTAAAAGATATACCTTTTAAGCCTATACTAAGGGCAGTGTTTATGGCATCTTCGCAGCTCATATCACTGTCACCGGAAAAACTGCTGTGTACATGACAATCAAACATAATAATTCCTCCGAAGTTAATGTTGAATTAATTTCATAATATTATTTATAAAGCAATAAAGCTTATAAGTCAAGAAATAAACAATATACATATGTTATGAAGAGAACTAAAATATGACTTGTTATGTAGATTTAATTATCTTTATAGTTGATATATTGTATTATAGTTCTTATTGGTCCTATATAAATCCTACTAAATGCCTATATGAAAAAGCTTGCGCAACATAAAATAATTATATAAAATATAAATAAGATAAAAATATGCCTTTATTTTGTAAATTTATAGTAAAGTATATAGTTACTATGAATAAGTCATGTAGTGCTTTTAACATTAGGTGCTTTTTTCATAATGTTAAAATGCACTTTGTTTAATTTAATAGATAAAAACTTTTGGTCGATGTGTTGTATGGTATTTTGTACATTATAAGAGCTAGTTTATATGATTTCTCATTGCTCTTCTTCTAATACACCGATTCAAAAATTATCCTTACTGCTTAGGACTTTATAGTACAAAATCAATAGGATTCCTAAAAAAGTCAATATAATAATTCAACCTATTTGATTATAGCATAAGATATAAAACACATTAAACCAATTGATAATTCAGATAAAGAAGATAATTGAAGCAATGAAACAAGCATTATATCTAGTATTAATGAAGAAATAGCAGTACTTAAATATTTATACATACCGGGTTCTTTATTTCCACGTGTGTTTTTTAGGCAGTTAGTATAGGAGGAGTTATAATGAGAAAAAAAGTAGCTGAAGTATCAACCGAATATAAAATTCTTATTGTAGACGATGAAGAGGGTATTATCAATTCAATTAAAGCTATGCTAACCAGAAGCGGATATTTCAGCTTAGGTGTTTCAGATCCTATCGAAGCTATTAATCGTTTAAAAAACGAGCATTTTGACATGCTTATATTAGATTATATAATGACACCTATTCAAGGGGATGAAGTAGTGGCGAAAATTAGAGAGTTTAATAAGGATATATATATACTTTTATTGACAGGTCATAAAGATGTTGCACCACCGCTTGAGACAATTCGAGCCCTTGATATCCAAGGGTATTGCGAGAAAGGTGATAAATTTGACCAGTTATTGCTGCTAATAGAGTCTGGAATAAAGTGTATATCTCAAATGCGTACCATCAAACAGTTCAAAGATGGAATCAATAAAATTCTTAATACGGTACCTAAGATATATCAACTACAGCCAATTGATGCTATTTTGGAAGAAATTTTAGAAGGACTCATGCCGCTTGTGAATAGCAAGGATGCTTTTATACTTATTGACGATTGTAATAGCAGTCAGGGAGAAATTATTTACAAGGGCATTGGGGAATACAAAATCTCAGTAGATTCATTAATAAATATGCTTAGTCCCAACCTTATGGAGAAGATTGGATATTCAAGAGAAAGTAAAGCTAAGGTTCAACTGGATCATGGTGTAATTTTACCCCTTTTAGGCGGAAATAAAGATTCCATCGGTGTTATGTATGTTGAAAGCAATAGTTTTGATGAAGGAATTAAACTATTAGAAATATATGCGAGTCAAGCTGCCACTTCTATAGTAAATGCTTTTTTGCATTCTTTAATAAATATGAAGAAAGAGGAACTTGACAGAACATATAAGGAATTAAGGAATCGGTATATTGATACTATTGAAGCATTAAGACTTACAGTTGATGCAAAGGATTACTATACACGGGGCCATTCCGATAGAGTATCCTATTACGCAGTAAAATTGGGAGAGGCCTTTAATTTAAGTCCTTATGAATTGGAATTATTGAAAGTTGGAGGTATATTCCACGACATTGGAAAAATAGGTACTGCTGATGATATATTGTTTAAAGTTGATAAACTAAACTTTTATGAGTATGAGGAAATTAAAAAACATCCATTAAAAGGAGCCTATATATTATCGGCAATTTCCATGTTTAAGGATGTTGTTCCCCTCGTTAAGTACCATCACGAGAGGTATGACGGGAAAGGATATCCTGAAGGTTTGAAAGGAGAAAAAATTCCTTTACTTGCAAGAATTTTGTCAGTTGCAGATGCTTTTGATGCAATGACTTCTGACAGGAAATATAGATCAAAACTTAATCTTGAAGAAGCGATAAATCAGTTTAAATTGAACTCCGGAACTCAATTTGATCCTGTAGTTGTAGAAAAGCTGCTTATACTGCTTGAGAATTATGAACTGATGCAAAGGGAAATTGCAGCAACTTTTTCCGAATAAAAAATATTATCTTAAACAGGAGAGAAAACTCTCCTCTTTTTTTGCTTTTTTTTACACCAATTGAAGGCTCGTTTTCATGTGTTAATTATTACTTCTCTTTTAAAGAATATTAATGAGAAAAAATTAAACAGCTTTATGAATTAAAACATTAATGCTTTACAAAAGTGGGTATAATAAAAAAGGTAACCTATTATAGATAAATAGTGTTATAATTTTATCTGGTAATGATAAATATTTAAGGAGGAAACATTATGTCTGAAAATAAAACTCAAGGACAAATATTATCGGAAAAGTTGCTTATAGAGTCCAAAAGTGCCTGGGAAAAAATAAGTGATGAAGAATTCAAGTTAACTTTTGATCTATGTGAAAGATATAAAAGCTTTTTAAATAAAGCTAAAACAGAGAGGGAATTTGTCGATGAAACGGAAAAGTTGGCAAAAAGCAAAGGTTACATAGCCATAGAAGAATTGATAAATTCTCAAAAAAAGTTAGAGCCCGGTATGAAAGTATATAGCATTGGAAGAAATAAAACCGTTGTATTGGCAGTAATCGGAGAAGATAGTATTGAAAAAGGGGTAAATATAGTAGGAGCCCATATCGATTCCCCAAGGATTGATTTAAAGCCGAATCCCATGTATGAGGCAAATGATATGGTTTTCTTAAAGACCCACTATTATGGGGGAATAAAGAAGTATCAATGGGTTACCATTCCTTTGGCAATGCATGGTGTGGTAGTAAAAAGAGACGGAAGTGTAGTAAACATTAAAATAGGTGAGGATGCAAACGATACCGTCTTTACCATTACAGACCTTCTTCCTCATCTTGCATCGGAACAGATGCAAAAAAAGATGAGTGAGGGAATAACAGGCGAAGGACTTAACATTTTATCGGGTTCCATACCTTACAAAGATGAAAAAGTTAAAGATAAGGTTAAATTAAATATTCTCAATATATTAAACGAAAAGTATGGCATTGTGGAAGAGGATCTAATTTCAGCAGAATTAGAAATGGTTCCGAAATTTGATGCTGTAGATGTTGGCTTTGATAAAAGTATGATAGGAGCCTATGGGCAGGATGACAGGGTATGTGCCTTTACAGCTTTAGAAGCAATTTTAGATACCGATAAGGTAAAAAGAACAGCAGTTTGCATTTTAACCGATAAGGAAGAAATAGGCAGCATGGGCAACACTGGAGCTCAATCCAGTTTCTTTGTTAACTTTATTGCTGACTTATGCAGTTTAAGTGTAGACAATTACAATGATATAATACTTAGAAGATGCCTCTCCAATTCCAAGATGCTTTCAGCCGATGTTAATGCAGCAATTGATCCCACCTATGAAAATGTATATGAAAAAAGGAATTCTTCATTTTTAGGTAGGGGAATAGTTCTTCAGAAGTATACCGGTGCAAGGGGAAAATCCGGTGCCAGTGATGCTAATGCAGAGTTTGTAGGAGAAATAAGAAAGCTATTTAATGACAACAATGTTGTATGGCAAAGTGCTGAACTAGGAAAGGTGGATCAAGGTGGAGGTGGCACAATAGCGCAGTTTATTGCAAATTTAAATGTTGATGTAATAGATTGCGGTGTAGCTATACTATCAATGCACTCGCCCTTTGAAGTAGCAAGTAAAGTGGATGTTTACATGGCTTATAAAGCTTATAAGACTTTTTATACTAATTTAGTTTAGAGTTTTTTAAAGTTGTGGCTTAAAACCGTAGTACAAATAGGCATAAAAAATCGGAGGATAATTCCTCCGGTTTTTATATTTCTTTTTAATGAAAGGTCAGATAAATATTAATTGTCTCTAAAATATTGATTTACTATTTCACTTGCCTGTTCGCGATCCATTTCATAGTACCATAAATTATTAATATAAGCCGATTCCCCGGGAAGTTTCAACATTGTAACTTCATCGGCATTAACTTTGTTTATGTTTTTAGATAATTTTAAAACTTCATCTAAAGTAATATTTGTATCAATATTATTAAAAACAACATTGAGTATGTCATTCATTTTTGTTATATAGACTATGTTGACTTTTTGTCTTATAAGTTCTCTTATAAAGTTTTGCTGAGCTTCTATCCTTTTCAAATCGCTGCCGTCATAGTTTTTTGTAACTTTTCCTCTGTTGTTTTGCCTGAATCTCATATACTGCTCGGCCTTTTCTCCGTTTAATCTCTGTTGTCCCTTTTTCAAATGTATATGGAGGTTTTGTATAGGATCATCATAGTCCATATCTTCCGGAACATAATAGTCCACACCGTCAAGTATATCTATTACCTTTCTGAAAGTTGATGTGTCAACGTAAACATAATATTTAATATCAACGCCGAGAAGATCACTTACACTTTCAATTGCTTGTTCTCCGCCACCGAGTGGATAGGCTGCGTTTATTTTATGAGTCTTTTTATTTATACGCACCTTTGTATCTCTCGGTATTGAAAGAATATTGATTTTAGCTGTTACTGGGTTAAAATTTACAAGCATCATGGTATCAGTATTTTGAGCTACCTTATCTCCACCTAAAACCAATACATTAACATTCTCTGCCACAGTCTTATAAGGATCAAGTAAATCACTTATAATAGTGTTATTACTCGGATTATATTCATCAGCAGAAACGGCTGTCAAATTTATATAACCAAGAGATGCTACTCCTAAGATGAACATAAAAGTTGATATAACCGAACTTAATATAAGGAAGAATTTTCTCATATTCATAATTATCTACTCCATCTAATTTATATATTAAAAGTTATGATATTTCTTCAATTCCACAACAATAAAGTATAAACCAATTGGATAAAAATTTCAATCATATAAAAGCTTTTGAAATGATTTCTTAAAAAATTTTTGTTGGTTCATTTACCATTTATGTGTATAATACTGTTATATAATAGTAAATATAAAATTTGCCATACGGGGGATACTAAATGAATTTTAAAAATATTGTTTTAATTGGTATGCCGAGCTCGGGAAAAAGCACTATTGGTAAACCTTTATCTAAAGAGCTAAATATGCAGTTTATTGATACCGATTCCCTTATTTTTGAGAGAGAAAAAAGAGCTTTAAAGGATATAGTAAATGAAGATGGACTTGAACGCTTTCTTCAAATTCAAGAGAGTATAATTTTAGATATTGATGCTGAAAACCATGTAATATCAACAGGCGGGAGTGTAGTATACAACGAAAAGGCAATGGAACATCTAAAAAGGGACGGTTTTATCGTATTTCTCGATGTAAAGCTTGATGAAATTAACAATAGATTGAAAAGTGGAAGAAGATTTGCAAGGAATCCGAGTCAGACCTTTGAAGATTTGTATAAAGAAAGGCTGCCGCTTTACCGAAAGTATGCAAATATAACAATTGATTGTTCGAATAAAAGTGTTGAACTAATAGTTAAAGAAATATCGGATCAATTTTTATCGGTAGCAAAAGGAGTTAACGGTTAAGAAGAGTCATAAAGAAGAATAGTGTAATTCCTGATTTGGCATATGATAGAAAAGGGTAATATTAAAATATTTAAATCATTAAAATAAAGAACTGGAGTTGGTGTAGTATGGTAGGAAACACATTTGGAAGAATTTTTCGTATTACCACATGTGGTGAATCTTATGCGGGGGCCTTTAGAAAGCATCTTGACATACCTAAAGAGCTCTATGGAGGCCTTATGACAATTGTTGACGGTGTTCCCCCGGGAATTAAGCTTACAGCTGAGTTTATTCAACAAGAAATGGATAAGAGAAGACCCGGACAGTCCGAATTTGACACTCCGAGGCAGGAAAGGGATAAAGTATATATTTTTTCAGGAGTTATGGAAGATGATATAACTACAGGTGCACCGGTAGGTTTGATAATTTCTAATGATGAAATAGAAGATCAGCATATTGAAAAGCATAAGAGTTATAGAGAAGTGGTTCGGCCAGGGCAAGCCGGGTATACTTTCTTCAAAAAATACGGGCAGTTTGCAGATAATATCGGTGCAGGAAGAGCCTCCGGCAGGGAAACAGCTGCTCGAGTTGCCGGTGGTGCAGTAGCTAAGGCTGTTCTAGATACAATGGGAATTGATGTAATTGCATTTATCACCGAAATTCATGGGATTAAAGCAGGAAAAATTTCTTATGAAATGGCAAAGGCAAACTATCGAAAGAATGAAATAAATTGCCCCGATCTTGAAAAAGCAAAAGAAATGATGGAAGAATTGAGAAAGATAAAAGCAGAAGGCGATTCAGCGGGCGGCGTTGTTGAGATAATTGCTAGAGGAGTTCCGGCAGGACTGGGTGAGCCGGTATTTGATAAATTGCAAGCTACATTGGCTCATGCACTTATGTCTATTGGGGCAATAAAAGGTATAGAATTCGGAGACGGTTTTGAGCACGCCAGAATGAAGGGATCTGAATCCAATGATATCCCGTATTTCGATGAATCGGGCAGAGTGAGATTCAAGACAAATCATGCCGGAGGAATATTGGGAGGAATTTCTAACGGAGAAGATTTGAGAATACGGGTTGCCGTTAAACCTACTCCTACCATTTCAATAAAGCAAGAAACAGTAAATATGTATAAAAAAGAAAATGTAGAGGTAGAATTCAACACCAGAAATGATCCTTCAGTTTGCCCCAGAATCTATCCGGTATGTGAGGCGATGGTAAGGATAGCAATTTTAGATGCCATATATATTGCCAAAGGCTACAGGGCTGTGTCACAAAACATAGATCCCAGATGGGATAATGTATAAAATTTTGAAATACAGCTATAAAAATATTTTTACATAAAGAAGTTTAAATAATAAAAGGACTTGATGGTTTTGCACTTTATTAAAAGAAGTGCATAAATCAAGTCCTTTATTATTACTCAGGGTTTAATTTTTTGATAATTTGTTGGATATTATTCTTCGGTATGCTTCATATTGGGTTTTTAGCATTACAATGGCGAAATCATGGGTGAGTCTCAATAACTCAATACAATATTCCAAGTCTTTCATTATTCTTTTATCCATTTGATAAAATTCCATACCGTATTCAAAGCCGTATTTACTTTTACTCTTCCAAACTATGGTTGCTTCAAAATCAAGATTTTTGTCTTCAATGGTTGTATTAATTCTGATATTTTGGCCTTCTTCATATTCAGTTTTCGAACATAAGGATAAACCATCGAGACTCATATTGCGAATATAGGCAAAGTTCTTTTCTTCTTTGTCCAATATGTATGCACACAGGGATACAGGAAATCTTTGAGTAATTCTTCTGTCTGTAATGGTAATCACATTATTGACCGATATGCTGAAGGTATTTTGCTGATAATCAATGCCGGAAATTGTGCTTTCACAAATGTTTACGATATTATCGTGTTCAAATCCCATTACTATAGGGTCATTGTCAAAGTAATTAAATATTAGGAAGTCTTTGTCCGGTTTTATAACATAATAATTATCGTGAATATTGCTTATAACACCTTTGTTTATTTGTTTTCCGGAATAATGCTTTAAAGTAACAACTTCTCCTACTTTTAGATTCATAAAATCATCTCCGAATATAAAATTAAATTTTTAATTGTTAAATGCGATAAAACTAATGAAGCAGAAGAAAGTACTTTTTGAGATAAGTCAAGAGAGAATGCAAAAATTGCTGTTGTGAAAAAATGTACAAGTAAAATGTAACTATTTATATTATAGCATATTTTAGCAAAATTATATAGTATATTTTATAAATTAATTAAAAATATATTATTAAAAAAATAGATATGGACTTGAAAGCAGTATTATGAAATAATTAAACCGAAAGATTAAATAAAAGCCCAGCTATAAAGTCTTCTAAATCTTTTTTAAAATATAATTTCTAATAATAAAAAACAATGGTATATTAAATAGTGATGAGTGAAATTTTTAACAAGATTTATGAAAATAATCAATACAGACAAAGAGGGATGATATACATATGTATTATGTTACTGCATTAGGTGAACTTCTAATTGATTTTACATCTATTAGTAATCCGGATAAGGCGAACCTGTGCTTTGAGCAAAATCCGGGGGGAGCACCGGCAAACTTGGCAGCTTGTATTTCAAAGCTAGGCGGTAAAACTGCGTTTATAGGTAAAGTCGGAAAGGATATGTTCGGAAGTTTCCTTTCAGAGGTTTTAAACAAACATGGCATTGATACATCGGGTTTAAAATATAGTGAAGAACATAATACCACACTGGCTTTTGTGAAATGTGACAATAAGGGTGAGCGTTCTTTTACTTTTTACAGAAATCCGGGTGCTGATACTTCTTTAAGCTCTTCAGAAATTGAATTTAAGCTTATTGACTCATCAAAAGTATTTCATTTCGGTTCTTTATCAATGACCGATGAACCTGCAAAAACTGCAACTTTAAAAGCTTTAGAGTATGCAAAGAGCAAAAATCTGATTATTTCCTACGATCCAAACCTTCGGCTAGCATTATGGAAAAGTAAAGACCACGCACTAAAAGAAATTATATCGGTTCTATCAATGGTAGATATATTGAAAGTTTCAGAGGAAGAACTTGAATTTATAACAGGTA
>ENA-OWOZ01002500-OWOZ01002500.1-bioreactor-metagenome-genome-assembly--contig:-NODE-2500-length-13711-cov-3.379346_pt1 | contig 13711 bp, 15 predicted proteins | sample MGYA00238140_ERZ651804 | MGnify/ENA primary metagenome ERZ651804 (study PRJEB26910, sample SAMN07631232) | bioreactor metagenome | isolation source: Switchgrass digestor | place: USA: Dartmouth... | reverse complement strand
CTTGAAGCGGAAGACTTGCTTCGCAGAGGTATTCACAAAAGTTATATTCAAAAGGAGGAAGACTTATCTTCACCACGAGGCAAAATTTGTGTAAACAAACTTTGTGCCCAGGGAGGATTATCCAAAGGCAAATTACCCTGTAAGTACTTTAACAGAGAAGAAAACAATATATTAAACAGAACCCTGTTTGCAGGTTTGAAATTAGGTTTGAGACTGGTATCGGATATCGAATTAAAAGTGAAACTGCAAAGACTTTGCTCTAATTTGGAGGAGAAAGTTGATGATATAATTTTGACAAGAGGAAATCTTCAGCTTGCGAAAAACAGCATCAACAGATTAACAGGCAGATATTCTGCCGTACTTGAGATAATCAATATCTTATATGAATCACAAGGTATTCAATTAGAAGACAGCTCAAGCCACATTAGTTTAAAAGGATATTTCTTTGATATGAATGATTTCTTTGAAACGCTTGTGGGGAGGTTGCTTGCGAATTGTGCCGGTGAGTATGAAGTGAAAGATCAATTTAGCTTGCATAATATGTTCATATATACTCCTGGGTTTAATCCATGTCGCAGAAGACCCCCTACACCAAGACCGGATTTTGCACTTATGAGAAATAGGAGAGTAGTAAAATTGCTGGATGCAAAATACAGGGATTTGTGGGAGAAAAGTCTACCCCGGGAGATGTTATATCAGTTGGCTGTATATGCAGTGAGCGGAATCGGAGACAAAACTGCTACCATATTGTATCCGTCCACCAATGATGTGCCGTCAATCCAAAAAATTGATATTAATGACCCGGTTTCAAATATAAAAATGGCAAGTGTAATACTAAAACCTCTAAATTTAATTAAAGTTGCAGACTTGCTTTCAAAGAAGAACACAAATGAGTTGACGGAGTATGTAAATGAAATCATTGGTTAAAAGCAATTATTTTGAAAAGCCAAAAGAACATATTGCCTTTTGTTATTGCATTTTTTCCTCCGAATTGACATGCCACCATTATTTAGTAATATATAAAAATTTTTACCATCAAAGCTGCTTTTATGATATCATATAGATATAAGCTTTCATTTTGTCTGGCGTTTCAAAGGCTTAAAAGGAGGAATGGGATGGCTGATCTTTTCATAGAGATAATTGCCGGTATTGCCGAAGCTTTTATTGATTTTTTGCTTGAAGATGTAGTGTCAAAAATTCAAAGGAAAAAGGTAAATAGCAGGTTGTCAAAAAAATAGGAAGATAGAAAACATGGCTGGCCTTATGATAGAAGATGGAATTGCACCGATGGCAGTCAAAATGTGCGGAGAGTTTATAGTGTAGACAGCGTTGTGAAAAGACTCTTGTGGACTGTCCCTGAGCGCCTATAATAAAAACATATCAGTTACCGTAATGTTAAGGAAAATGGGAGATGCGAAAGCTTCACAAGTTTTTAAATTGATCAAGATGGATCCGGGAATTGCGAAATGATCTGCACATTAGAAAGAAATTTAGAGCGAGGTGATAACAAATCTTCTATTACTAAAAGCGGCCTTTTTTTACATATGTTGACAATTCATTCTATACAGTATATAATACAGAATTATCGACAACACGAGGGGTTGAGATAGTGAGGGGCTTAACGGAGCATGAGCTATATAATTTCTGGCTGAAATTCGCTTTAAATTTGTTAAAGATTAACAAATAAAAGCACACAGCCTCCTTATTTTGGCCTTGTTTCTCATGATATTCATAAAGTATTTTCCAATAGCTTTAACGATCTCGTTAATGCCATCAAAAAAATAATTGTGGGTCACATTAAGTCTTAAATCCTTCCAGAGGTGTTCTATTGCATTAAGTTCCGAACTGTACGGAGGGAGAAACTTAAACTCTATCGTGTTTTCATATTTCTCAAGGAATTTCTTTATCCTACTGGTTTTGTGATACACAACATTGTCAAGTAACATGATTATTTTCTTGTTTACATAATGTTTGGCCAGCTTATTTTAAAAAAGACTCAAAGTTTTCTGCGTTCCCTGACTTTTTGGTTGAATAAAAAACCTCACCTGTATTTGGATTTACTGCACCGTATATTACTCTTCTTTCCCTTGATCCTTTGCTATTTGTAGGTATCACAGGCTGTTTCCCCTTCAGTGCCCATTTCCCTGTTGTGGTAGGCTCATCTGTCACTATTGCTTCATCCAGATATAAGATAACTGTATCTTCGTCTATTCCCTCAAGTATATTTTTCAGTTCTTTTTTAAACTGCTCTTGTTTCTCCGGGTCAGATGCTTTACTTTGTTTCTTTGGCCTTTGTATTGAGAACCCCAGTCGATGAACCAGTTCATTCAGTCCTGTTATAGAGTACTTGACTCCAAATTCTCTCAATATCCATAATCTTAAAAGCGGTATTGTCCAATTACTCTTATTGTATCCATTTTCCCGGGGAGTTTGCTGTAGTACCTCTTTAACCTTACTCAGCTGTTCATCAGATAGTTTGCTATCTGAACCTCCTCTTTGCTGGGGAATCATTCCGGATAATCCTTTCTCATTATATCTGTTAAGCCAATCTCTAACCGTAGAGTCAGAAACATTCAGCATTCTAGATACTTCATGGATGTTATATCCTTAATGAAACTTTAACATGGCCAGGTACCAAAGTTTCATGGTTCCGTATTTTTCTACTCATAAATATCAGATCTCCTTTATCAACTTCTGATATTTATGATATTATATCTACATATTCTTAATCACTGGTATTTCATGGTAATAAGCGATTTTCAGCACTTTTATATAAAACTCTGATTGTTCGTGATAAATTGCGGCCGTGCTCTAAGTTGTAATCTACAGCAGCTTTCTTTTGCTCTAATGAATATTTGAAACTTCAGGAATATTATTCAAATAATGCTTCTCTCTTAGTATATGTCTTGTACCACTTTATAAATGTTTTCCGGTTTGGTAACCGAGCTCACGAATAACATTTGCTGCCCGTTCATCATGTTTGATGTAAAGCTTCATTGCCTTTTCTCGTTCTTTATTTGAATATATATGGACATTCTCCTCTTTCATTAATAGTCCGAGATTTTGTTTGTACACCTCCTTTGTCCATTTCTACTTTGCTATAAACATCAAATGTCATATTGTTTTCCGATATAACAAATTTTCAATCCATACAAGTAAGGTTTATCTTTCACCAACATAAAAAAAGAGTCTTTGGTATAATGAAAAAGGGATTATACTATTGCTATATAGCATTAATCCAATAGAGTACCGAAAAATGTTTGTCTCCATACTCAAATACACCATTATAAAACTACAAAATGTAAGAACAAAACAGACTTGCATTTATGTAAATAAAATTAACTTAAAATAACCTGCTCAAAAATAACTTTGTTCTGCTGCATAAGTCTATATTCGTATTTTATTAACATATGATTTTAGAAATATTTCTTACAATTATTATCCCAATAAGCTACTGCTTTCAAGTTAATCAGTATATTAAATTTTCTGCAAGATAATAATCAAATAAATATATAGGCTAAATAAATATACCTGATAATGTAGCAATGCTCCTTATTGGTTTATGATTAGAATATGTAGTAAACATTCAAAGATATATGTTAATTTAATAATATAATAATTTAATTATCGACAATTTTAATATTTTTTTCATTTATACATATTTTACTTATTGCGTTTTTAATATCCAACATATTTAATATATTTTCAGGAATGTGTTCTTTATTTATCTCAGTTTTTCCTTCTTTTAAACCATTTACTAATCCTGCCACAAATATGCTTAATATTGTGAAATTCATAAACTTTTTAATATCTGCTTCATGATTTTCACTTATATCCTGAATTATAATTGTTTGTAATCCGTCATTTCTGTTAATCAAGTTTTCAAGATGCTCTTTGATTTCTTTTTCGCCGGTAAGATATGTATCCTTACAGAAAATTACAGGTATTATACCTTCATCTTCTTCGCTTACATTATAAGTTTTATTATATTCATCCAAAAGGCTTTTATTTTTTAAATCAGCTATATTTAACTTAATTAAATTCAAGTTTGTATACTTCTCTATCAAATAATCAAAATATTCGTTCAGGTTATAGCAGGAAGAACACGTAGGTGAATAAAAGTATATAACATTTACTTGTTCCTCATCTGCTTTAATTAAATTTGAATTCAAAAGAAAAACAGTAATAATAACTATCATCAGCAAAAATAACTTCTTACTCATAACTAATAGCTCCCCGTATCTTTTTTTATCATTCCATCATCAAGAATTATTTTTCGCTTGGCATAGGATGCCACTTTTTCATCATGGGTAACTACTACCAGTGTGGTGCCAGTATTATTTAATTCGCTCAACAATTCCATTACTTCAGTACCGTTCCTGCTGTCCAGGTTGCCTGTGGGTTCGTCGGCAAGGATTACCATGGGATTGTTCACCAGCGCCCTTGCTATTGCTACTCTCTGCTGCTGCCCTCCGGATAACTGCAGGGGATAATTTTTGACTTTATCGGCCATGCCCACCTTTTTTAAAACTTCATAGGCCATCTCTTTCCTCTGTTTTGCAGGAATTCCCGCATAGCCCAGGGGAACTTCCACGTTTTCCAGCACTGTCATATCATTAATCAGGTTAAAAGCCTGAAACACAAAGCCAATTTTTTTATTTCTGAAAAGGGCAAGTTCATTGCTTTTTAATTGTTTTATGTTAACATTATCAAAAAAATAATCCCCCTCATCAAAATTGTCCATACACCCAAGAATGTTAAGCAGGGTGGTTTTCCCGCAGCCGGATCTTCCCATTATGGCAACAAACTCGGTTTTCTCTATATCAAGATTTATGTCCTTTAGTGCCATAGTTTCTGTGCCTTTTCCCTTATATATTTTTTTAATATTTCTTAATTTTATCATTTCTTCTTACCCCTTTCACTTACCCCTTTCGAAATAAATCCAATACCTATTATCTCTATGAGTTATATACCTTATATCATATATACCAGCTTACTCATCCTCCCTATAAACTCTTTAAAACCTTTACCGGAGCAATGTTTTTTACCCTTTTCAATGGCACTAGCATGGCTATTATTCCAATAATGACGGAACCAAACAGCGACGCAAACATTAGCCAGTAGTTTATAACAATATTAAACTCTCTGAACCTGATTAACCCTGTTTTAAAAAAGAGCAAGCTCATACCGGCTCCCAATGCTCCGGGTATGGCCGTAACAAAGGAAGACTCAAGAAGCAGTTCGGCAAATATCTGCCTTTTTCTTGCCCCTAAAGCCATTGATATGGCAATGTTTTTCTTTCTCCTGTCGATATTTATAAGCAATATTCCCGATAAACCCAGGGTGATTATAATCAAAACAAACACAGTCAATATGGTTATTGCCTGTGAAGTTTTTTGAATTTCTTCCACAGCCCTTATAAATTGTTCCATTTCCGAATCTAACCTGTAGGTATACTCCTTTCCATGGGCCAGGCTTAATATATCAATTATACTGTTCATAATTTGCTGCATGTTATCTGCGTCATTTATTTTAAAAGATATATTTATGTTAAATGCTTCCGATGGCAGGAAAAAATCAAAATAGAACTTCATAGGTATTATTATGGTATCTTCAAGGAGAACTTTATCATACTTTCTGTTGCCGCTAATAATATCTTCGCTGCTTAGGAATAGCTTCGGAACACTCATTTCCAGGTATTGAGCGTCTCCGTAATAATCTTCCATAGCTCCCATTTCGACTACATTACCGTTTTTTAGTATGACCCTGTTTGAAGATGTGTCTATTTCAGCAATGGGCATTGCCTGGGGATTTTGTATATCATATTCCTGCAAGATTCGTTGAAAGTTTTTCCCTACCAGGACATAATCCTCAAATTTCACAATATTTGAGTTTGGATATTTTATTCTGAAGAAATCGTCAGACGCAAATATGATATTGAATTGCCTTGTATTTCCCTGACTTTCAGATGATTTTTCAGAACATGCCAATCCCCTGTACAGGTGAAAAGATATGCTGATATCCTTGCCCAGCTTTTTAATCGCTTTGTAATCGTTTAGCGTAAAGGGTATCTCCCTCCCTGCAAAGAGGGATTCCCCAAGGTTGTACATGTCATTCATATTTATTGTACCTGCCATATTTGGTATCCCTGCCGACATGTCTGCAGATGTAATACCAGGCCTGATATTTCCTGACACAGACGGGTTTCTGTCCAGTTCACTGTACCGGTATTCACCTGGTTTTGAATCAATATTGAGCTCAAGTATTGTGTGTTCTGCGATATCCCTCATCTCATCGTATTTTTTATTGATTGAAAAATTAATTATTGAAAAGGTGTTTAATATGAAAATGCCAATTAATATTTCTAGAAATATAAACAGGTAGGTTCTGAAATTGTGAGAAAGCCGTTTAAATGCATTTAACATTACATACGGTATCATTTGCCATAATCCTCCCTAAGAATTTCGGCAACGTTAAATCCGAGAGTCTTTCTGTTAATGTACAGGCTTATTGCGATTGATATGATAAAGCTCATTAATTCTAAGATCAGAAGAATATTATAATTAACGTTTATTTCAAATATTACCTTTTCAATTATTCCCGATATTAGGGGAATAACCGCAAACACGGCAATTGCAGAAACAGTGGACAAGATAAACAGTTCAAAAAAGTTTTGCAGAAAATTATCTGTTTTTGTGCATCCCAAAGCTATTTTAATCCCTATGTTTCTTCTATCATGTAGCGATTTACTGATAATTATATTAATAATATTAATCAATGAGTACATGAGAACTACCAGTGTTACTACAAATACAACAGTGACGATTTCGTATGCCTTGGATAAATCATTCCCGAAAAGTTCTATTGCTGCTTTGGACTGAAAGTCATCACCGCTAACGCTGTTATTAATGTTATTAATTAGAAGGGGATTAATATTAACCATACTATTTTGCGAAAGGCTGGTATTACCATTGCTATTGCCGCTATTGCCAATCCGCAGGAAGTTGATTTGTATAAATTCTTCAATGCTTTTTCTGGCATAATCAAAATCCGCCCCCCGTTTTATTTTTACAATGTAACCCGGTTTTATCTCCTTGTCTATTATGGTTTCAATAGAGGACAGGGGGCAAATGACCATTTCACGAAAAGAGTATACATTTGTCACGCCTATTATTTCAAAATCCACGCCGTTTATTTTGACCATTTTGCCTTGCCATCCGCCGGCATAATCATTCTTGCTTAAATCGGTTCCTATGATGCATTTTCTTTCCCTGTTATCATAATCTTCTTTTTGAAAGAAGATGCCTTCTTCAATCATGCCATCATAGAATTTTGAGTAGCTGTCGTCAACGCAAACAATTGTTGTTTCATAATTGCCTTTATCGGTGGTTATATTGGCGCTTATGCCTATTTCCCTTGTAATTGCTTCTATTTGGTTATTGGAGCGGATAATATAATCAATATCCTCATCGGTTAGTTTTCTGCTTTTGATGGAAAATACGAATGTTCTGTCCAAATCATTTTTCAGGGAGCTCTTTATTTTGCTGATGCCGTCGTTCCCAAAGCCCAGTATAATACCGGGGAAAAGCAAGCCAAAGAAAAGGGATAAAACGATCAGCATATTTACGAATTTATTCCTCACGATAGCTTTTATAGAGCATGTAAAATTGTAAATGATTTTATTTACGATTTTATTCATGCTGTTCGAACCGTCTCCTTATTTTTCGCTATGGCATTTAATTTTTTCTTTTACCCCAATTAGTAACCTTTTTATCTCCTTTATTTTTCTATTTGATTTTATCCAGCTTGTATATCAGGTTTTTTGATGTATCAGAGATATATATTGTATTGTCAGGGGCAGCAGCCATGTATGTCATTCCCAGGTATTCCATAATATCCGGCTTAAAAGAAGTACCTATATAGTTCCCTTCCAAATCATATTTGTTCAGGATAGCCATTCCCTTGCTTAATGAGTAAAGAGTATCATTAATGTATAGTAAATCACCGGCATAGTAATATAAAGGCAGCTGGCATATATTGGTAAAACCGTCGGGTGTTATTTTCAGCAAATGGGATATGCCTGACTTTTCGTTTAAACTTTGAGGATTCCTCTTTCGAGGTAATTCCATAAAGGAAGCAAAATAAACCCCTTCAGTAGTACTTGTTAGATAGCCGTTTAAGCCTTTCCCAAATTTTTTTATTTTTCCATTGGGATTAATTACATATATGTATGCTTTATTTAAATCATGGGTATCGGTGGATATATATATATTATTATTTTCATCAAGAGCTATGTCAATCATTCTTTGATTATTGACATTAATTTGCCTTAGAAAATTTCCGTTTCTGTCCAATACCTGAATCCTTCCGTTCCCTGAATCCAGTACGTATAAGTTATTGTCTTTATCGGCCGTAATGCCTGTGGGGTTAATAAATTCCGCTTTTCCTTCTCCTTTTTTGCCTATTTCCCTTACAAAGTTGCCGTTCAGGTCAAATTCCACCATCCTGTTATTTCCCGAATCAACCACAAAAAGGCTTCCGTCGGCAACACAAATTCCCTTTGGAGTATTTAGATTATAATTATCTCCTATAGTGGCTGATAAATTATATTCATCAAGGTTATTAATTCTGAAATTAAATTGTTTTGTATATGGCAGGTTAACCGGCTCATTATCAGACAGCAGTAACTTTATTACCAAAAAAGCAATACCTACGACTATTATTAAAGCAAAAACAATAATCCATTTGTTTTTTATATTACATTTTTTCTCCATGGTTATGGCTTTTCTCCTTTTATATATTTAACTTTATAGCTAGGTTTTCTATAAATAAAACTTTTAATTTAAAATAAAATATGTTATTCTACAAAAGGAGTGCATACTGTTAAAATATTTAATTAAGAATTTTTTTCATATATACTAGCTATTACACTAATTAATCGCAGCCTACAAATTCGCTATATAAGTAATAGGCAACAGAATAATATACATCATAGTCTGGATTATAACACAAATAAACATCATAATAATCCTTGTACAACTTAGTGCTCCAAGGTGTGTACCAATGGCACCATTCGCTTGAATCATAAACATCGCTTTCGCCAACTCCTAAATATACACACACATCAACTGCATTTGCTGTTATCATTGACGCAAAAAATGTAGTAAATACAATTGCAATCAATATTAAATCTTTTATCAATGTCATTATTATAAATTAGTATCTCTGCTTCTTTGCAGCTCTCACATGCATCAGATGAAAAGAAAGTAAGTGTATCTTTATCAAGATCTATAATACCTTTGTTTAAATTGCTTATAATAATTTCTTTAGCTACTCTTTCTTTAAGGTTATTAAAATTATCTAAAGTGCATATAACGTCAACTAATTGATTTCGTTCTTTAGAGGATATATAATATACTTTATTATCTTTATCCAAAATGAATTCTTCAGGCTTTAATTTGGATAAAGACACTTGATTTTTTAAGGAATAGCATATTCCAATATCTATATTGGAGTTTTTCAATTTATTTATAGGAATTTTATCTTCCCACAAAATAATATATTCAATATTATCAGATTCAAATATCCTAGTTATCTTCCCAATTTCATCCAACCTGTTAATACATGCTTCACATGAATCAGAAAGATAGAAAATTACTTTATATTTAGAATTATCATTTATGTACACACGGTCTCCATTCTCATTATAAAAACTGTTTATTGGAAAATCATGGTTATAGATTACATCCAGAATTTTATAACTGCTAAAGATTTTTCTACAAACTATAATGCTACTCAAGAAAACTATAATCGAAAAAACAAAAATTATTTCCCGTTTTAACCTAATCATGGAAATATTACACCCCATATAATAGATAAATAAACATATATTGTTATTTTTTGTTTATATTTTAACATTATATAATAATTATGTCAATAATGTATAATATATTAAATTAATCCTATATATGTAATTTTAAATTAAATGACTATATTAAAATATTCAAAACTAACGGCATTTCAGTTTTATGTTTATTTATAAACATAAACACCTCTGAGAACAATAAAGGAATAATCCTCTCTTATGTTTGAGCATAATACACCGAATATATACCATCGAAAAATTATCTATTAGAGTTAGGATAAGAATTACTTAACATTAGAAATTCACCTGTATCTCTCATTTCCGTAAAAAGCATTCAATCATTAAAGCCCTTTTCCTTCTAAGGTTTATCCAGCCATAAGTTAAATATATATTATCTTCATCTCAGTATATCTGTACTATTTCCTTGTATTCTTATCAAAACCTTACATAATTGACATTCTATCATTAATAACCAAGTAGTATGCTATTTTTTAGACCACGAATTCCAACATCCAGTCTAAACTTGTCATTTTCAATACTCAGCAAGCATTTAATATTCTGTTTACTTAAATTTGGGTTCACTGCTTCATAATGGCTACACGCTTCATAAAATGATTTGGAATCCTCGTTTTCAAATATCTGCATCCGATTATGGCTCTGGCTTTATTATTCTTGGATGTTAGTCCGAAAATAATAACCTCATTATCACAATAATCAACCAATTTCAGCCTAATATTTTTATTACCTTTTTAAGCCTGGCAACTTATGAAGCCATTTATTCGGGTAACATTGTAAATATCCATCTTCGCAGTGTACAAGTTTAATAGGAAACTTTAATATATTGGCAACCAACTCCTTTTTCTTGTTTTTACTGATATTTATCAAGCCAAATAATGTCGCATATTGCCACCCTAAATAATTATCTCAGTTTATCCGAGCGTATTTATGCTTCACATATTTACGTTTTTCTAGCAATCACGATATATGTACCCCTTGGCTTTCAAATATTCCGATAAAACTTTAATTCTCAGTGCCCTGGACAAGGCTTTAGCCTGTTCTCTATCCGTAAAAGTAATAACTCCAATATTTAAGTTTGGGATATAGTTGAACATTTTGCAGTTCATTGTCAATCTGTTTTAACATTCAGATTTACTATTATTTCTAAACTTTCTTTTTTAAAAATTGTATTTTCTTTGTTCAGAAAAATCTGGCCAACCTTTACGAAATCATTCATTGATACATGAGTATTTGATCCGGTTGGAATCATGGTTTGAGTCGGTTCATCAACAGCTTTATTTTTGTAATAACTTAACGAAATACATGAGTAAAACGGCTTCTTTTCTTCTATACTAATATTACCATTAAATACTTCTAAATATGCAATTATCTACTTACCCAATTTTATCCTCTTTTCCATTGTTAATTAGCTCCTTAAGTCTTTGAAAAATATTGTATGTTACAACAAGACCCTTTCTACAACCTTCATGTTTTATTTTGGCAATACTTATATTATTAATTTAAAATTTTCATTAAATCTTAACCTTTCTGCTATATGTCAAATAAATACGATAATACAATACGCTAATATATATTCCGAACATATGTTCTTATATATGAAAATAATATCATATTATAAAACTGTTGTCTAAATTAAAATTTGTAAAAATTATAAATTTTCATAATTATGTTTATATAGGTATTTCAAAGCGAAATTCACTTTTCCAATTTACCTTCAATACAAATGATTCACTTTTTGTAATATTAATGGCACCTATAGGAATAATATAAGTTAGGGATTGGCTTATATTTTGATGCGGAGGAGAAGATATTTAAATGCAAGGAAAAAAAGAACAACTGCTTACTGTTGAATCCAAATTAAAATACCAGCTTATAAACATTTATAAGCCCGGTGCTTTTTCCAATTTCACCACCGTCCTTTACGAATTAATGCAGAAAAAATTACTTGACGGATACGTTACGCCGGTCTTTGTCTGTATAGGCAGTGACAGGTCTACGGGCGACAGCCTGGGACCCTTGGTAGGTTATAAAATTGAAGGTATCCGCAATAAAAATGTGCATATATACGGAACCCTTGAACGGCCCGTCCATGCAAAGAATCTTGAAACAACAATAAAAGAAATAAATGAAAAGCATGAAAAACCTTTAGTTATTGCAATAGATGCATGTCTTGGTAACGCAGACCACGTTGGCTGCATCTCGGTCAGCGAGCAGCCTATAAAGCCAGGCCTGGCACTTAATAAAAATCTTCCGCCCGTGGGAGACATAAGTATAATGGGGTTTGTCAATATAAGTGGTTTTATGGATTTCCTGACCCTTCAAAACACCCGCTTGTATATCGTCATGAGCATGGCAGATTTTTTGGCCAACGGCATAAGATATGTATTGTGGAAAATGCAGAGATACAAACAATTATTTTGTTAATCTATTTATTTCCTGGGTAAATTATTATATTATTAAGATAGAAAAACTTGTACTACTTATTTAACTTTTACTAAACCAATTATTTAAGTTTTTTTAAACTAAAACTAAAAAATCAATTATACGAATTTTTCATAAGGAGTTGATCAAATGAAAAAGTATGTTTGCACAGCATGCGGTTATGTCTATGATCCTGAAGTAGGAGATCCTGATAACGGTATCGAGCCCGGTACATCTTTCGAAGATCTCCCTGAAGATTGGGTATGCCCGATATGCGGCGTGGGAAAAGACATGTTTGAAGAAGAAAACTAATAGTTTAACCAAATTTAAAACACTAAATTTCAGGACATATATATCTATTTTTTCGATAATGCGTACAGGATATAGATAATGAATAACGGTCATTACAATAATAAATTATGTTATTCATTATCTATATTTTTTTATTTTATTTTACATAGTGCCAAAAATATGCCAATCCAATATAGATAAACATGCTTTGCAGATAGATATATGGATAAATAAACTATAAAAATATAGATAAAATTATAAAAATATTAAATTATAGAAAAAGAATTCCGAAAATTATTATACAAACAAAATTGACAAAATTATCAATTACTCAGAAGCTGCCATATAAAATGCCGCTTACATATAAAGCTGCCAGTGTAAATGCTTAAAATAATATGTTTTCTTAACCTAATTAACATGCATTATTTGATTAACATATATTAGGAGGTATAATGCAAATGATAAGGCAAAAGGAACTTGTCTCTCTTTTTGGATCCATCCATGAACTTGAGGGTGCAAATAATTCAACTATCAATGTTAAAAAAATCAATAAAGCATATATAAAAGAAAAAGTTTCCGATTTCTACAAACGGCTTAAAAGCTCAAAAGAAAAAATACTATTTATTATTTCCAATGTGTATAACATAGCATTTTTAATCAGTAGTTTCGACCTTAAGTTAAATCATTACAGCGAAAAAATAATTGATGCCGGTTCCAAAATTAAGATCACTTCTTCTGATATATATTCTTCATCCGAATCCATACTTAAGTCAATTTCAGAAATAAGCGAAGCAAACAACAAGCTTATAAAATCAGTGGAAAATATAAAATCAAAGGCAGACATCTTCAAAAAGAACTATGCTGAAAATCACAGGATGATAAAACAGATATCTGACAACAGCACGGTTATCATAAAGCATACGGATGATATGAAAGCACATTTTGAATCACTGCAATCCTCCTTTGAAAAAATGAAGGAAATCATCGCCGGAATTTATGAAATATCCGATCAAACAAACATGCTGGCTTTTAATGCTTCAATAGAAGCTGCAAGAGCAGGGGAAGCAGGAAAAAGCTTTTCCGTGGTTGCGGAAGAAATCAGGAAACTGTCTGATA
>ENA-OWOZ01002499-OWOZ01002499.1-bioreactor-metagenome-genome-assembly--contig:-NODE-2499-length-13723-cov-3.299135_pt1 | contig 13723 bp, 10 predicted proteins | sample MGYA00238140_ERZ651804 | MGnify/ENA primary metagenome ERZ651804 (study PRJEB26910, sample SAMN07631232) | bioreactor metagenome | isolation source: Switchgrass digestor | place: USA: Dartmouth... | reverse complement strand
TTTAAATATGAGCGCATCATCAAACTTCCTCAAATCAAGGCCAGTTAATTTCTGTATCTTGTCCAACCTATAAACAAGGGTATTCCTATGCACATAAAGCTGCCTTGAAGTCTCGCTGACATTTAGATTATTCTCAAAAAACACCTGGATAGTATGAAACATTTCCCCGTCAAGTTGCTCAAGGGAATTACCCTTGAAAACCTCATTCAGGAAAAGGTTGCACAGTGTAGTGGGAAGCTGGTATATAAGCCTTCCGATTCCAAGATTATTGTAATAGATGACATCTTTATCGTTCTCAAATATACCGCCTACCAGTAATGCAGTCTGGGCTTCTTTGTAAGAACGGCCGATATCCTTGATATTGTCTACAACCGTTCCTACTCCGATTATTGCTTTAATCATCAATTCCGTATTCAATGTATCAATAATGATTTTCGCTATTCTCTCTATTTCCTTTGTGTTATTCTCGGACTTGAGCTCCTTTACAAGTGCTATGCATTCTTCATCTATAACAATAATAAAGTCCCTTGACCTGTTCGGAAAGAGACTTAGTATAACCTCGTAAGGATGAATATCCCTGTTTCCTTCGGTTTTAATCAGAAAAACGACCCTGTAAGCATTGCTGACTACATGAAGTTCTTTAGCCCTTAACGTGATATCTCCGGGCAAAATATTCCCCAGTATTATATTACGGATAAAATTGCTTCTGTCAAACCTCTCGTCATAGTATATCCCCATGTTTTTCACATTAAGGGAAATCAGTGACAGATATTTAATACTATCCTCATTTTCGAGGCTCAAATAGACAATATATTCATACCTGTTATTTATATTAACCTTCTGATACCCCTTGCCATCCAATATTACAAACTGCTCTTCGCTATCCATCACCTGCTGTACGTTGTCATCCGTTCTTCCCAGCTTACTCTCATCAGAACATGCAAGTATAAGCCCGTTTTCATCCATTATACCGAATTCGCTGTTTATTATATGTTTAACCTGCTGTACCAGATCTCTAAATAGTTTAACTGACAACAGAACCACTCCTGAATTTATCTAATTGCCATGTAAAGCCGTTGTGCCATACAGATTATGCTGTATTCTCTGTGCTATGCCATATAGTCAATAATTTCAATAGTCAATATATTATGTAATAAAAATTCTACCATAAAAAAATAAAAAGAGAAAGATATAATATCTTCCTCTTTTTATTAATATATGGTTATTCATTCTAGTTTGTAATAACCTTCTCTGTAGTCTTGTCAAACAGATGGATCTTGTTGGTATCGAACGCAATCTTTATAATATCGCCTGTTCTGGCGGTAGTTCTCGGGTTAACCCTTGCAGTTAAGCTAACATCATCAGCGTACAGGTACAATAATGTTTCGGAACCGAGCATTTCAACTACTTCTACTTTTGCATCGATAACACTGTCAGGCATTGATTCTACATATACAGCTTCATCATGCAGATCTTCAGGCCTTATTCCCATGATAACTTCTTTACCGACATAATCTTCAGCCATAATCTTCTTTGCCTTACCTTCAGGAAGTTTCAGGCTGTGTCTTCCGAATACAAGATAAATGCCGTCATTACGTTTCTCAACTGTTACATTAACGAAATTCATCTGCGGGCTACCGATAAATCCGGCAACGAACAAGTTGCATGGTCTCTCGTAAAGAGCCTGAGGAGTATCAACCTGTTGAATAAATCCGTCCTTCATAACAACAATTCTCGTACCCATGGTCATAGCTTCTGTCTGGTCGTGGGTTACGTAAATGAATGTAGTCTGCAGTCTCTGATGCAATTTACTGATCTCGATTCTCATCTGTACCCTCAGCTTTGCGTCGAGGTTTGACAGAGGTTCGTCCATCAAGAATACCTTAGGATTACGAACTATAGCACGGCCTAATGCAACCCTCTGTCTCTGACCGCCTGACAAAGCCTTCGGTTTTCTGTCAAGCAGATGCTCAATTTCCAGTATTTTTGCCGCCTCATGTACCCTTCTCTTAATTTCTGCCTTCGGAGTCCTTCTTAATTTCAGACCGAATGCCATATTGTCAAATACTGTCATATGCGGATACAAAGCATAGTTCTGGAATACCATTGCGATATCCCTGTCTTTGGGCTGTACGTCATTAACAAGTTTATCTCCAATATAAATTTCTCCCTCAGTGATTTCCTCAAGACCTGCAATCATTCTCAAAGTCGTAGTTTTACCACAGCCGGAAGGACCAACCAAAATAATAAACTCTTTATCTTCGATATCGAGATTGAAATTACTTACCGCTGTAACCCCACCCTCATATCTTTTGGTTACATTTTTAAGTTTTACACTTGCCATTGTTTTCCCTCCTATATTAAAATCGTATTCTATAGGTTTTTGGTTCTCCTCTAAAATAAAATATATCATTTTATGTTATTGTTCAACTAGCATATTTTTAACCAAAATTAACATTCCAATTTGTAAACTTTGCATAAATCTATGAAACTTGTACTTCATGTTTAATTAAAAGAACAGGGCAAAATTAAGCAAAACCTGTTGAATTTTTATGCAATTGTATGTATAATTATAAAATATCAGGTATGTAAAATTCTTTTTTAAGCGCTATATATTGCTTTTAAATTGCATATTATTGCGTTTAATTTACTATAATTTATCTTGATTTTTACTGTATATATTATGGCACAATTATACCATATATGTTATAACAATTGTACTTGCATTTACTATATTTATATATAATTTACATTATAATAATGAAGGATTATATTATAATTAAGGAAAATAATCAGGGAAAATTACTGTGATTATAAAATTATTTTCGGATTGCATATTCTTCTTGATTGGAAGTTTGACTTATATTAAAGATATTACGGAATAGGAGCAAAGAGGTGATTATTATGATTAACAATAGTTTATGCAATTTCAGTAATTCTGTTAACGAGCATAATAAGGAAAAGAAAACCAAGGTAGTTATTGTCGGGGCAACAGGTTATGTCGGAATTGAAATTCTGAGGATACTGCAGGGCCATCCCGGTGTTGAAGTTACCGCGGTAATAGGGCAGAGTTTCGTAGGCCAGAAAATCTCCAACGTGTACCCGAACTTAAGAGGTATTTTCGATATGGAATGTTCTGCGCTGGACATAGATAGCTTGCCTGAACTGGGAGACATCTACATAAATTGCCTGCCACACGGAGTATCCAAGGATTACATTCCCTTACTGCTGGAAAAGGGCAAGAAGATTATTGACCACGGCGGCGATTTCCGTTACAAAAAGGCCGATGTTTACGAAAAGTGGTACAAAACGAAGCATCCTCTTCCCGAACTTCTCGAAATATCGGTTTATGGTCTGCCTGAGCTGTACAGGCATAAAATACGGAACGCATCCCTGGTTGCAAATCCCGGCTGTTATCCCACATGCTCCATACTTGGCATAGCTCCGCTGCTCGCCAATAAAATCATTGATACAAAAAATATAATAATTGATGCTGCTTCGGGTGTAAGCGGTGCAGGAAGAAAGACAGACCTTATGTACCAGTTCTGCGAATGTACCGAAAATTTCAAAGCTTACGGGGTTGCAACACACAGGCATACATCGGAGATTGAACAGGAACTCAGCATTCTTGCGGGGGAAGAAATTATGGTATCCTTTACTCCCCACCTGGCTCCAATGAAAAGGGGTATGCTGGCTACAATTTATGCCAACCTGAAAGATAATGTAAAGGTATCATTGGATGAACTGATAGAACTTTACAGGGAATATTACAAGGGTGAAACTTTTGTAAGAATCCTGGATAAGGGTGAACTTCCGGAAACCAAGAATGTTGTCGGCTCAAACTTCATTGATATAAGCCTTGTACTGGATCAGCGGCTTAACAGGGTCATTGTTCTGTCTGCCATTGATAACCTTGGAAAAGGTGCTTCCGGACAAGCAGTACAGGATTTGAACCTGATGTGCGGATTCCCTGAGCATACTGCTCTGACCAATCCGGGCCTTTACTTATGACATATGGCACTATATTTATTATTTATTATTTAATTTAACGTATTATTTATATTACTTATAAATTTAATTTAATGTATAAATTACTTGTTAATTCAAATGTATAATTTTAACTTTATAATTCGATTTTATAATTACTTTATGCTTAATTTTATAATTCATATTTATTATTTATAATTTATATTTATAAATTTATAAACATTTGCAATTTAGGAGGATGAATACCTTGGAAGAAAAAGAAATGGAAACAATAATTAAAAAAGCTGAGGTTTTAATTGAAGCCCTTCCATATATACAGAAATATTACGGTAAAACCATCGTAATAAAATACGGCGGAAACGCAATGATCAGCGATGAATTGAAAAATTACGTGATGGAAGACATTATTCTCCTCAAGTACGTTGGCATGAACCCTGTTGTCGTGCACGGAGGAGGCCCGGATCTTAACAGTGCCCTTGACAAGCTGAACATCAAGAGTGAATTTATCAACGGGCTTAGAGTAACAAGCTCTGATGTGATGGAAGTTGCACAAATGGTCTTCATCGGAAAAACAAACAAGGAAATTGTTTCCCTTTTAAACAGAAAAGGGGCAAAGGCAATCGGTCTCAGCGGAATTGACGGCAATTTGATTGAATGTGAAAAATTAAAGATGATCAAGGACGGACAGGAAATAGACCTTGGATATGTTGGAAAGATTACCAATATTAATTCAAAGCTCATAGAGCTTCTGGCGGAAGACGAATATATTCCTGTAATCGCACCCGTAGGAATCGGAAAAGACGGGAGAAGCTATAACATAAACGCGGATACGGTTGCAGCTGAAATTGCTTCAGCCTTAAAAGCGGAAAAGCTTATACTTCTTACCGATGTAGAAGGCGTAAAAGTAAAGCAGGCTGACGGGAGTGAAAGCATTCTGACTTCATTGAACACAACGGAAGCCCTTGAACTGATAAACAAAAAGGTAATTAACGGCGGAATGATACCTAAGGTACAGGGATGTATAGATGCTATTAACAAAGGAGTAAGCAGGACCCATATAATCGACGGAAGAGTTCCTCATTGCATCCTGCTCGAGATTTTTACCAACAAAGGAATAGGTACCATGATTGTTAAATAAAATATTTATATAGTTTACTATCGGATTCTATATTCTATAGTTTTGTATAGGCAAAATTAGTTAAATTTTGGGCAAAATTTTTGTTGCATAATTATGCATGTTGATGTATAATTATAAGCAACTAATATATAATTTATGCAATATACTGAAATGTACGATTTATATATGCGGTTGATGCTTATGCTTAACGAAAAACTTACTTAATAATTGTTACTTAACATTTACTAAACAACATATATTAACCCTATAATATAAAAAAATAGGAGATGTAAATACATTATGACTCTTAAAGAAATTATTGAATTGGATAAAAAATATTATATGAATACTTTCGGCGACAGGACGCCTGTATGCTTTAAATACGGAAAGGGAATTAACCTCTGGGATCTGGATGGAAACAAATATTATGATTTCCTTGCAGGTATAGCGGTCAATGCGCTGGGCCATTCGCATCCTAAGCTGGTAAAGGCAATACAGGAACAGGCTGAAAAATTTATACATTGTTCCAGTTTATACTACATAGAGAATCAGGCAAAGCTTGCCAAGGTTCTTGTAGAATGCTCCTGTGCCGACAGGGTGTTTTTCGCCAACAGCGGCGCGGAAGCAAACGAAGGGGCAATTAAACTTGCCCGCATATATTTTAAAAAGAAAGGTTTCCCGAATAAATACGAAATCATTACACTGGAGAAATCCTTCCACGGCAGGACCCTTGCCACTATCGCGGCGACAGGGCAGGATAAGTACCAGAAACCATACTCCCCTCTTACGCCGAGCTTTTGCAAGGTTCCGATAAATGATATTAAAGCCCTGGAGAATGCCATAGACAGCAATACATGTGCCGTTATGATAGAGCCTATACAGGGAGAGAGCGGAGTTAATCCAACAACCGTAGAATACATGAAAGCTGTAAGAGAGCTGTGCAATGAAAGAGGAATACTGCTAATTTTCGATGAGGTACAGTGCGGCCTTGGAAGGACAGGTAAATTGTTCGGATACCAGCACTACGGTGTTGAGCCTGATATATTCACACTGGCTAAGGCTTTAGGCGGCGGATTCCCGATAGGAGCCCTTCTGGCGAAGGAACATGTGGCACAGGCTTTTGAGAAAGGAGACCACGGCTCCACCTTCGGCGGCAATCCCCTGGCCTGCACTGCCGGATTGGCGGTGCTCACTGCACTTTTTGAAGAGAACTTGATAGAAGCATGCGCAGAAAAGGGGCTCTACTTTAAAGAGCAGCTTCTCAAACTAAAGGATAAATACCCCTTTATCAAGGATGTCAGGGGAAAGGGATTGATGCTGGGCGTTGAACTTTCTGAAGACGTACCCGGAAAGGAAATTGTCAAAAAGGCTTTCAGTCAGGGATACATCATCAACTGCGCCGGGAAAAACACCCTGCGCTTCGTTCCCCCGCTGGTTATAACAATTGAAGAAGTAAACGGACTTATTCAGATCCTTGATCAACTGTTCGAAGATTATATATGAATAACATGTTGGAGGCCTATCCATGAAAAAAGCTTTGCTTGTACTGGAAGACGGAACGGTATATATCGGCAAATCCTTCGGAAAAGAAGGCACGGCCTTTGGAGAAGTGGTGTTTAATACATGCATGACCGGTTATCAAAGGATTATTACCGATCCCTCCTACAGGGGCCAAATCGTTGTGATGACCTACCCCTTAATCGGAAACGTGGGCTTTAATGAAGAGGATTCTGAATCCGATGAATGCCAGGTTTCAGGTTTTATCGTCAAAGAGCTCTGTGACATGCCCAGCAACTGGAGGTGCAGGCAGGATCCTAAAAGCTATTTTGAAGATCACGGGGTTGTCGGAATATGCGACATCGATACAAGACATCTCACCCGGCATATCCGGAAATACGGCAGCATGGCCGGCGTCATCACCACCGACACCGATGCAGACCCCAAAGATCTGGCTGCAAAAGCAAGCGGGCTGTCTAAGGAGCATCGAGACTATGTTGACACCGTAACCATTAAAGCAATCCGCCATATGGAAGGCTCCGGCCCCAGGATTGCCATAGTGGATCTTGGAGTAAAAAAGAGCCTTGTCTCCTCCCTTGCCCAATACGGCTGTGAACTCTTTATAATGCCGGCTTATTCCTCTGCGGAGGAGATCTTATCCCAGAATCCTGACGGGATTTTGTTCTCCGGCGGGCCCGGCAGCCCGGCTCATATTCCCTATGCGATAGAAACCGCCCAAAAGCTTATCGGAAAGAAAGCTCTTATGGGCATTGGCCTTGGGCATCAGCTCCTGGGCTTGGCTCTGGGCGGGCAGGCTTATAAATTGAAATTCGGTCATCACGGAGGCAACCATCCGGTAAAAGACCTGATCCATAACAAGATCAAAATGACTTCCCAGAACCACAGCTACGCCTTGGAGGAAGACATCTGCTCAGGCGCGGTGATCACCCATGTCAACTTGCATGACAACACGGTGGAAGGCTTCAGCCATCGTGATTATCCCATCATCGGCCTTCAGTACGATCCGGAAAGCTTAGCTGGGCCTTCCGGTTTTGATGAGGTTTTAACGGAGTTTATCAATCTGGCAAAAAAACAGTCATAAATTCGCTATCATACTTCACTGCAAAGGAGCTTCACTATGCCAAAAAGAAAGGATATCCAAAAGGTGCTCGTCATCGGCTCCGGCCCGATCGTGATCGGCCAGGCCGCAGAATTCGATTACTCCGGCACCCAGGCCTGCAAAGCCTTGCGGGAAGAAGGAATCGAAGTCATCCTGGTCAACAGCAATCCGGCCACCATCATGACCGACTCCGATATGGCCGATAAAGTATATATCGAACCCATTACCTTGGAGACCCTCTCAAGGATCATCGCCAAGGAACGCCCCGACGGCATCCTCCCGACCCTGGGAGGACAGACCGGGCTGAATATGGCACTGGAGCTTTCCCAGAGCGGGATCCTGGATAAGTATCAAATCCAGCTTTTAGGGACTTCTATTTCCTCTATTCAAAAGGCGGAAAATCGGGAACTGTTTAAAAAGACCATGGAGGAGATCGGTGAAAAGGTTCCCTTAAGCACGATCGTCACCTCCCTGTCTCAAACGGTGGACTTTGCCCGCTTGGCCGGTTTTCCGATCATCGTCCGGCCGGCCTACACCCTGGGCGGAACGGGCGGCGGAGTAGCCCATGATATGGAGGAGCTGAAAAACATCGTGGCAAAGGGCTTAAAAAGCAGCATCATCCACCAGGTCCTCCTGGAGCAGAGCGTCGCCGGCTGGAAAGAGATTGAATATGAAGTGATCCGGGATCATGCGGATAACTGCATTGTGGTCTGCAATATGGAAAACTTTGATCCGGTGGGCATCCATACCGGCGACAGCATTGTAGTCGCCCCCTGTCAAACCCTGTCTGATAAGGAATGCCAAATGCTCCGCAGTGCCGCTTTCAAGATCATCAGGGCCCTTGGAATCGAAGGAGGCTGCAATATCCAATTCGCCCTCCATCCCAGCAGCTATGAGTATGTGGTCATTGAAGTCAACCCCAGGGTCAGCCGCTCCAGCGCCCTGGCCTCAAAGGCAACCGGCTATCCCATTGCGAGGGTGGCCAGCAAGATCGCGGTGGGGCTGAATCTGGACGAAATCAAAAACCCCTTGACCAAAAACACCTATGCCTGCTTTGAACCGACGATAGACTATGTCGTCACCAAGGTACCGAGATGGCCCTTTGACAAATTCGTAACCGCCAACAGAAGCCTCGGCACGCAGATGAAAGCCACGGGAGAGGTTATGGCAATCGGCAGGACCTTTGAAGAATCCCTTTTGAAGGCCATTGACTCCCTTGACATCAAGCTCAACTACTACCTGGGCATGAAGGAGATCAGCACCTGGTCTGACGAGGCCATTCGCAACTCATTGAAAAATCCCGACGATGAAAGGGTTTTCGTGCTGTCGGAAGCCCTGCGCCGGGGCTACAGCATAGAGGAAATCCATCAGATAACCAAAATAGATGCTTTCTTTATCAAAAAGCTTAAGAACATCGTTGATTTAAGCTGCAAAGTATCCTCCCAGAGTTTTGATACTCTGGATAAGGACCTGCTCTATGAGTGCAAGAAGTACGGATTCGCCGACGGCTACATCGCAAGCCTTCTGGGGGTCTCCGCCTCTGATATCAATAAACTGAGAAAAGAGCTGGGCATTCGGCCGTCCTATAAGATGGTGGACACCTGCGCCGGTGAATTCGAAGCCGCTGCATCTTATTACTATTCCAGCTATGACCGTTACAGCGATGCAGAACCCAGCCAAAGGAAAAAAGTCCTTGTCCTCGGATCCGGTCCCATCCGAATCGGCCAGGGCATCGAATTCGATTATTGCAGCGTGCATTCCGTCAAAGCCCTGCGGGCTTTGGGGTACGAAGCCATCATCATCAACAGCAATCCTGAGACCGTCAGTACCGATTTTGACACATCGGATGTCCTGTACTTTGAACCCTTGACCGAGGAATGCGTTCTGGACATCATCGAAAGGGAGCAACCCATGGGGGTGATCGTTCAGTTCGGAGGCCAGACCGCCATCAATCTGGCAGAACCCCTGGCAAAGAACGGAGTCCCCATTCTTGGCACCCGGGTTGAGGATATCGATAAGGCCGAGGACCGGGAAAAGTTTCTCAAGCTTTTAAAGGAACTGGGTATTCCAAGCCCGGCTGGCAGCACAGCCTTTTCCGTTGACGACGCCCTGAAGATTGCTCAAAGCATCGGCTATCCCGTCCTGGTACGACCTTCCTACGTATTGGGAGGCCGGGCAATGGAAATTGTATATAACGATGAAGAGCTATTGGAATATATGACGGCTGCCGTTCAGGTATCCAATCACCATCCGGTGCTGATTGACAAGTATATCCTGGGCAAAGAAGCGGAAGTGGACGGCATATGCGACGGATATGACGTTGTGATTCCCGGTATCATGGAGCACATCGAAAGGGCAGGAGTCCATTCGGGAGACAGCTTTGCCATCTATCCTCCCCAGAACCTTTCGGTCCAGACAAAGAATGAAATCGTAGCATACGCCGTTCAAATCGCCAGGGCTTTAAACATCAAAGGACTGTTTAATATACAATTCGTTCTGGATGAACATAACAAGCTGTATGTCCTGGAGGTCAATCCCCGGGCCAGCCGGACCGTTCCCATCCTCAGCAAGGTCACCGGGGTCCCGATGGTGGATCTGGCCACAAGGGTTATGCTGGGCAGCACCCTCAAGGATTTGGGCTATTCCACAGGCCTCATCCCTGAGCCCTCCCTGGTGACTGTCAAGGCACCGGTCTTCTCCTTTTCAAAGCTTGCGACGGTGGACACCTTCCTGGGTCCTGAAATGAAATCCACCGGAGAGGTCATGGGAACAGACACCACCTATGTCAAAGCCCTGACAAAGGCCATGCTGGCATCGGGCATGCATATTCCCAAAAGCGGAAATATCCTCTTTTCCATAGCGGACCGGGATAAAGCAGAAGCCTTTGAACTGGCGGAATCCATGGTAAAACTGGGATTTTCCGTCCTGGCAACCGACAGCACTTACCGCTATTTTATCAGCAAGGGGTTAAATGCAAAATTGGTCAGCAGGTCAGAGATCATCGATCTTCTGAAAGGGGATCAAATTCAACTGCTCATCAACACCCCCACCAGGGGAAAAATCCCCTCCCGGCTTGGATTTAACATCCGCAGAACGGCCATGGAATTTAGCATTCCCACCTTTACATCCCTGGATACGGCAAAAGCCTTCCTCCAGGTTTTAGCCGATGAAAAGGAAGATCTAAATGTTATTCCCCTCCATGAATACCGGCTCTTCAGTCCTGATACGCTGAAGGCCACAAGCTGACGAATCCACCAAAAGGAGCATGAATAAACATGATCGATTTGTATAACTACCAACCGGAAAAAGCTTTCAGCCAAAAAGATCTGCTGGGGCTCCAGTCCTATACCAAGGATGAGATCTTTCAAATTCTGAGCCTGGCATTGAAACTGAAAAAAGAGCTCAAGGAGGGAATCCCCCATCCCCTGCTCCCCAATAAAACCCTTGGGATGATATTTTCCAAATCCTCGACCCGAACCAGGGTATCTTTCGAAGTCGGCATCTATCAACTGGGCGGCATGGGACTTTTCTTAAGCTCCAGCGACATTCAGTTGGGCAGGGGTGAAACCATTGCGGATACCGCAAAGGTCCTCTCCCGCTATTTAGATGGCATCATGATCCGGACATACAAGCAAAGCGATGTGGAAGAACTGGCAAAATATGCAACCGTCCCTGTCATCAACGGGCTTACAGACTTGCTTCATCCCTGTCAGATCCTTGCCGATCTGATGACGGTCTATGAAAAGAAAAAGCGCTTTAAAGGCTTGAAACTGGCTTTTATCGGAGACGGCAACAATGTGGCCCATTCCCTCCTCATCGGTTGCTCAAAGGTTGGCATGGACATAGCTATAGCTTCGCCGCCGGGATATGAACCAAACGAGCAGATCGTGCAGGACGCCATCTCAAACAGCAAGCTGGAAGGCTCCCGGGTGCTGATCACCCATGACCCGAAGGAGGCGGCGGCCGGAGCCGATGTGCTGTATGCCGATGTTTGGGCCAGTATGGGGCAGGAGTCCGAAGCCTCAGAAAGGATGAAGGCCTTTGCCGGATATCAGGTGAATCAGGAGCTTCTGCAGTTGGCCCATCCTGATGCAATCTTTATGCACTGTTTGCCTGCCCACAGGGGTGAAGAAGTCACAAGCGATGTGATTGACGGACCTTGCTCGGTGGTTTTTGACGAAGCGGAAAACCGCCTGCATGTTCAAAAGGCAGTCATGGTCCTCCTGATGAAGAATGGCAAAAAGTAGGCTTATTTACCGGCAGATAAGTTAAACATGCCTACAGGAACGGATCATTCGTCCTGCGGCATGAGTGGATTTTATAAGTGTTAACCCCTAAAGTTCCCGGAATTGATCGGAGAAAGGAGTAAAATGGCATGGAGCTGATTATCAAAAAAGCCGGGCTTGAGGATATCCCCGCCATCCACGAAATTACACAGGAAGCCTTTACAAAATATGCAATGGATTTGGGACTTCCTCATAAAGTATCCGCTCTGCAGGAAAACTATGAAATCATCAAGGAAGAAATGAAGCGAAAAACGATTTTGCTTGCATGGCTGAACGGTGAGCCTGTAGGCTCCGTTCGCTATGAAATCATATCGAATCATATCGCCTATATCAGCCGGTTCGGGGTGAGAATCCATGCCCAAAACTGCGGTGTTGGGAGAGCCCTTATTCAGGCTGTGGAAGAACAGGTAAAAGAAAAGGGCGTTACCCTGCTGGCCCTCCACTCGGCCTCCAAAATGACCTCCCTTGTCCGCGCCTATTATGGAATGGGATTCTATATCCATTCTACCTCCACCGACCGGGGATATCTCAGGGCTTTATTCTTAAAAGAGCTTTCAGACCAATGCGAAACGGCTGACGTGGCAAATATCATATAAGGCGTTCCATTGCTAGTATAATTTTTTATATGCAAGGATAATGGGATAAATTCGTGGGGCAGGGGTATTATCCAATAAAATAAAACCTTCATAACCCACTTACCATGGAGCTATGAAGGATTTTATCTATTTCTCCATCCTCTTTCATATCCCATTTTCCTTCCCCCTGCTCCCAAAAAGGACAAGGGAAATTTCATGAGGAGTGACACTGTAAGGTCAAATGCTTCTTCAAGATTACCTAATTGACTCAAAACATTCCATTGAATCAAGTAGGGACAGCATGCTTAAAACATCCGTTGATTAGGCGAATATTTCCCGGAAGGAAGTATCTGTGACCCAACATGCTTTAAGCCCGCTAAATTCGTTTATTCAGCTCAAATCCTAAACGTTCCCTAGTCCTCAGTTTAGCGATAGTGATTCGATCGTACTTATCATCTTTGGGAATGCTTATAGGTTTAGCCTTTATAATACCTTTTTCTTTAGCAGCGGCAGCCACTCTTTTAAGTTCATCCCATGTCAATAGCTTTTCCATATCACATCACACACCTTTCATTTGATGCCCCGGTTCCATATATATTCCAGTGTTATGCTTTCTTCGAAGAGGCCTTCTCACAATAGTTGCAGCAAATCATCAGCAAATTTAATAAGAATATTGCGAATAATATTGCTTTCAACCTCAACACTAATAGGTGTTTGGGATTCCAGTATGATATATACCGGCTTTTCCTCTTCATAGAGTAATTCTTCAAATACATAGCAAAACGGAATGAATAAGTAATAAACATGATTTAATTCCGTACTATATAATTCTTTGTGATGCTCTAACTGATATTTCAAAATATTGATCTCTCCGATTTTAAAACCGAAATCTCTTTTTAATTCATTTTCATCAAGATTTTGTAATACTGAAACCTTGATTTTATCTTTTTGACGATGAAAGTATTCCGTTAACAAGATTTGGTATTCCCTGTTGACGTAAATTCCGCTCTCCTGAATTTTCTCTTTCATCTTTAAACAGTATTCCTTCATGTCATAGATGATTTGACTTTGATAGTGTCTTGTCAAGTGGTGTAAAATGATTTCTACTTTATCATTTTTTCACCTCATTTATGTAATAAAG
>ENA-OWOZ01002496-OWOZ01002496.1-bioreactor-metagenome-genome-assembly--contig:-NODE-2496-length-13751-cov-3.334723_pt1 | contig 13751 bp, 12 predicted proteins | sample MGYA00238140_ERZ651804 | MGnify/ENA primary metagenome ERZ651804 (study PRJEB26910, sample SAMN07631232) | bioreactor metagenome | isolation source: Switchgrass digestor | place: USA: Dartmouth... | reverse complement strand
CCTGGACGGCATTGAGTGAAGAATGTGCGTCAACGCAATCCGTTTTATTGCAAAATACCTGTATTACAATAATATATTCAATAAGACCGATATGACCATATATACCCTGGCAGGAATAAAGAAGCTTAAGCTGTACACCAAGAACGGCCTGGTATCCTCGGTCAGGGTTGACATGGGCAAGGCGGAGCTGCGTCCCGGGCAGATTCCCGTAAAGCTTGACGGTGAAAGCGTAATAGCAAGAAAGGTGAATATCGGCGGCGAGGAATATGCCATAACCTGTGTATCGATGGGAAATCCCCATTGCGTGGTATTCTGCGAGAACGTTGACAAGCTGGACCTATTAAAGCTTGGCCCGATGTTTGAATACCATCCGTTGTTCCCCGACCGTGTGAATACCGAATTCGTCGAAGTGCTGGGGCACAATCACCTGAAAATGAGAGTATGGGAAAGAGGCAGCGGAGAAACAATGGCCTGCGGAACAGGGGCCTGCGCTTCAGCCGTGGCGGCGGTGCTTAACGGCTATGGAAGCAAGGATTCAGATATACTGGTGGAGTTAAAGGGCGGAGAGCTTGTAATACGGTATACGGACGAAACGGTATTCATGACAGGCGACTGCATAAAGGTGTATGACGGAGAGGTGGAAATATAAAAATGAGAGAAATGATACTGGTTATGGATTTCGGAGGGCAATACAAAGAGCTCATAGCTCGGACGGTGAGGGAGCTTAAGGTATATTCCGAGATCCATCCCGGCCATATAAAGGCCGACATGATAAAAGAACTAAATCCTATCGGCATTATCCTGACAGGAGGGCCAAACAGCGTATACCTGCCCGATGCTCCAACCTGCGATCCGGAGCTTTTCAAGCTTGGCATTCCGGTCCTGGGCATATGCTACGGCATGCAGCTTATGTGCCACATGCTCGGCGGTGAGGTGAAACGCTGCGGAAAAAGCGAGTACGGCAGGGTGGATGCGGCATTTGTAACGGAATCTCCGCTGTTTAAGGAGCTGCCGCAAAAGAGCACCGTGCTTATGAGTCACAGTGACTATGTGAGCAGGCTGCCGGAAGGCTTTCTTGGTACGGCGCTGACAAAAGACTGCCCATATGCGGCTTGCGAGAATCCGAAAGCAAAGCTGTATGGTGTCCAGTTCCATCCCGAGGTGGAGCTTACGGACCTGGGAAGAGATATTATAAGGAATTTCCTTTACCGTGTCTGCAAGGCGTCGGGTGACTACAACCTGGACGATTATATAGAAAAGCAGGTAAAAAAGATCAGGCAGGAGGTCGGAGACGAAAAGGTGATTCTTGCCCTGTCCGGCGGAGTGGACAGCTCGGTATGCGCAAGCCTTTTGTCAAAGGCCATACCCGGACAGCTTTACTGCATATTTGTAGACCATGGGTTTATGCGCTACAAGGAAGGCGACCAGATAGAAGAGGTGTTCTCAAAATACGACCTGAAATTCATAAGGGTGAACGCGCAGCAGCGGTTCCTCAACAAAATAAAAGGAGTCACGGATCCGGAAAGAAAGAGGAAGCTGATTGGCGAGGAGTTCATCCGTGTATTTGAGGAGGAAGCCGCTAAGCTTGGAGATATCCGTATCCTGGCGCAGGGCACCATTTACCCGGATGTAATAGAGTCGGGAGGAAATATCGGAGCTGTCATAAAGAGCCATCATAATGTCGGAGGCCTTCCCAAGAACCTGGCATTTACCAGGATTATAGAGCCGTTGTCCGGGCTTTTTAAGGATGAGGTCCGGATGCTTGGCAGAAAGCTTGGGCTTCCGGAGATTTTGACGGAAAGGCAGCCATTCCCCGGCCCCGGGCTTGCCATACGGGTAATGGGCGAGGTCACACAGGAAAAACTCGAGGTGCTTCGCATGGCCGATCATATCATGTGCGAGGAAATAGGCAAGCTTAAGAAGAAGCCTCAGCAGTACTTTGCCGTATATACCGGTGCATATTCGGTGGGAGTAAAGGGTGACGACAGGACGTATGACGGAGTTATTGCCTTAAGGGCGGTTAATACCAGCGATTTTATGACCTGCAGGTATACCCACCTGCCCCACAGGGTGCTTGAGAGGATATCAACCCGCATTACGAACGAAATCCGCTCCGTGAGCCGTGTGGTTTATGATATTACATCAAAACCGCCCGCAACCGTGGAATGGGAGTAAAAAAGAAGATAACAGGCAGCTATTGGTATGCAGTTAGATGGAAATAAATGTAAAATACGATTTAATCAGAAACGGAGGTAAGATGGATTATGACTAAATATATTTTTGTAACTGGCGGAGTTGTATCAGGACTTGGCAAGGGCATCACCGCGGCATCCCTGGGAAGGCTGTTAAAGCAGCGCGGATTGAAGGTCGCGGCACAGAAGCTGGATCCATATATCAACGTTGATCCGGGAACCATGAGCCCGTTCCAGCACGGGGAGGTTTTTGTAACGGACGACGGGGCGGAGACGGATTTGGATCTGGGCCATTATGAACGTTTTATTGATGAGAATCTGACCAAGCTGTCCAATCTTACTTCCGGAAAGGTTTACTGGAATGTGTTAAACAGGGAGCGTACGGGTGCTTACCTGGGAGAAACGGTGCAGGTCATTCCGCATATTACGGGAGAGATCAAGGATTTCATTTATGAGGGCGCAAGAAACAGCAATGCCGATGTGCTGATAACCGAAATAGGCGGTACCACCGGCGACATTGAGAGCCAGCCGTTCCTTGAGGCGATAAGGCAGATATCACTTGAGGTCGGTCAAAGCAACTGCCTGTTTATACATGTAACGCTCGTGCCTTATCTAAAAGGCAGCGGCGAGCATAAATCAAAGCCCACCCAGCATTCCGTCAAGGAGCTCAGGGCCATGGGAATATCGCCGAATATAATTATTGCCAGGGCGGATGAACCGCTGGACGACAGCATCAAGGCGAAAATCTCGCTGTTCTGTAATGTCAAGCCCGACTGCGTAATCGAAAACATTACGGTCTCGTGCCTTTATGAAGCGCCGCTGATGCTTCATAAAAACGGGCTGGACAAGGTGGTATGCAGGGAGCTGAATCTTGATACTCCCGAACCGGACCTGCAGGAATGGCAGCAGATGATAGAAAGGATTCATGACAGGAGCAGAAAGGTCACCATTGCGATTGTGGGCAAATATGTACGTCTTCACGACGCGTATCTATCGATTATAGAAAGCCTGAACCATGCGGGCTTTGACACCCGTTCCCAGGTGGTAATCAAGTGGATAGACAGTGAGGAAGTAAACGATGAAACGGTGGGCAAGCTGCTTGACGACGTGGATGGCATCATAGTTCCCGGGGGCTTCGGAGACCGGGGAATCGAGGGCAAGATTACAGCCTGCAGGTATGCCAGGGAGCATAAGATTCCATACCTGGGCATTTGTCTTGGGCTTCAGATTGCGGTTATCGAATTTGCCCGCCATGTCTGCGGGCTTGAGGACGCAAGTTCCGGAGAATTCAGCAAGACATCAAAGAACTATGTAATAGATATCATGCCCGAACAGGTCGGGATTACCAAAAAGGGCGGAACCATGCGCCTGGGGGCCTATCCATGCAGGATAGTACCCGGCAGCCTGATGCATAGATTATATAAGACCGAAAATATCAGCGAAAGACACCGTCACAGGTATGAGGTTAACAATAACTACAGAAAACTGCTTTCCGACAATGGGCTTGTCTTAAGCGGCACATCGCCGGACGGCCTGCTGGTTGAGGCGATTGAGCTTCCGAAGGAAACGCACCCGTTTTTCGTAGGCGTGCAGTTCCATCCCGAGTTTTTAAGCCGGCCGAACAGACCGCATCCCCTGTTCTTAGGCCTTGTGAAGGCGGCATTGAAGGAAGAAGCATAAACCCACAATTGAGTATAATTGACTCTTGGAGGCGAGATATATTGATTGGAATCATAGATTATAAGGCGGGAAACGCACCAAGTGTATTGTCTGCCGTGACACATCTTGGTTATGACGCGGAGCTTGTAAACACTCCCGACAGGCTGCTTGAAATGTCGCACATCATTATTCCCGGTGTCGGATCCGCCGGCGCAACCATGAATTCCTTAAAAGAGCTTAACCTGGTTGATGCCATAAAGACGGCGGTCCTTGACTATAAGGCATTGTTTCTGGGCGTATGTGTGGGCATGCAGATATTGTTTGATTACAGCGAGGAAGAGGATACGGACTGTTTTGGCTTTCTGCCCGGGAAGGTGGTGTGCTTTGACCGCAGTAAAGTGCGGGTGCCCCAAATGGGCTGGAACAAGGTATGCTTTAAAAAGGGAGTCGGGTACGAAGCAAGGGACGGATATTTTTACTTTGTAAATTCATATCATGCCGTGCCGGAGGACGAAGGTCATATCTGGGGTGTTTCGGAATATGACGGCCTGTTTGCCGCGGCGGTTTGCAAAGAAAACATTTTCGGCACGCAATTTCACATAGAGAAAAGCGGTGAGGCGGGGCTTAAGCTTCTAAACGGCTTCCTGTCGCTGAAAAGAGGTGATGCCTCATGCTGACAAAACGTCTTATAGCATGCTTTGATGTCATAGGAGACAGGGTCACCAAGGCTGTTAAGTTCCAGGACAATATAGACGTCGGCCCTGCGGAGGAACTGGCGAAGATCATGTATGACGAGCAGATTGACGAGCTGCTGTTCTATGATATTACGGCCAGTGCGGAGAAAAGAAAAATAAATATAGATATGGTAAAAAGGGTCGCCAAATGCGTGTTCATCCCGTTTGCGGTGGGCGGGGGGATAAAGAATCTTTCCGACATGCATGAGGTATTGAAAGCCGGAGCCGAGAAAATCAGCATTGATTCAATGGCGGTAAGGAACCCGTCAATTATCGCTGAAGGAGCCCGGGCCTTCGGTTCACAGTGTATAATTCTTTCCACCCAGGTTAAACGGGTAGAGAAATCCGATAAAATCCCCAGTGGATATGAGGTTTATATTGACGGTGCCCGCGTGGCCACCGGTATGGACGCAATCGAGTGGATCAGGAGAGGACAGGAGCTGGGAGCGGGCGAGATATGCATAAACAGCATTGACAATGACGGTACGGTTTCGGGCTATGATATAAACCTTATGAAAATGGCGAGCGAGGCGGTGTCGGTGCCCCTTATAGCATCGGGCGGAGCCGGAAAGCCCGGGCATTTGAAGGAGCTTTTCACACAGACAGCCGCACAGGCTGCTATAATAAGCAGCATGCTTTATTCGCCCAGGCTTGAAAGAAACTACAAGGTGGCCGAGCTTAAGGAGTACCTGATGGGAGAGAACATCCCCGTAAGGCCGCCGGTGGCGTGAAAGGAGTATTTGATATGAACATAAACACCAATTACTTAAAGCTTACAGATAATTATTTATTCGCGGAAGTCGGAAAAAGAGTGAAGGATTACAAGGCACAGAATCCCGACAAATACGTGATAAGCCTTGGAATCGGGGACGTAACAAGGCCTCTTGTGCCTGCGGTCATAGAAGCCATGAGCAAGGCGGTTCTTGAAATGGGGAATAAGGAGACGTTCCGCGGATACGGCGATTATGAAGGATACGCCTTTTTGCGGCAGGCTGTCTGCAGGTATTATGCAAAAAAGAACGTCGAACTGTCGGAGGATGAGGTCTTCATAAGTGACGGCGCAAAAAGCGACCTCGGAAACATCCTGGACATTTTCGGCACCGACAATACGGTGCTTATACCGGATCCCGTGTATCCGGTTTATGTGGACACCAATGTCATGGCCGGAAGGAAAATCGTTTATGCCAGGGGAACGGAAGAGAACAATTTCCTTCCGACGCCTGATTACAATGTTAAGGCCGATATTATATATATTTGTTCGCCAAATAACCCTACCGGGGCCGTATACGACAGGAAAGGACTTGAGAGCTGGGTCAGATATGCCCTGGACCGGGATGCGGTCATTCTGTTTGACAGCGCATATGAAAGCTTTATTCAAGATGAGAAGCTTCCCACAAGCATATACCAGATTGAAGGAGCAAAACATTGCGCCGTGGAGTTTTGCTCTCTTTCAAAAACAGCGGGCTTTACAGGTACTAGATGCGGTTACACCGTCATACCCAGGGAGCTTGCAAGAAACGATGTGTCCCTCAATAAATTGTGGTTAAGAAGGCAGTCCACAAAGTTCAACGGTGTCCCTTACATCGTCCAGAGGGGTGCCGAAGCCGTGTTTACGGAGGAAGGACTGGCACAGGCAAGGGAAAATATTTCATATTATATGAAAAACGCCCATATTATCTCTGAAACCCTAAAAAGTCTGGATATATGGTTTGTGGGAGGCGAAAATTCACCGTATATCTGGCTGAAATGCCCGAACAACATGTCATCGTGGGAGTTTTTCGATTTCCTTCTGAAAGAGGCCGCAGTTGTAGGGACACCCGGAGCCGGATTCGGAAGCGGCGGAGAAGGATTTTTCAGGCTGACTTCCTTCGGAGATGCGGAAGATGTGAAGCTGGCCATGGAAAGGCTTCGGAATATAAAGCTGTAGCATTGTTTTGATATATGCTTGTGTAATCATATTTTGCCTACACAGAATGCTCCTCCTGCAGCGGGCCGGTTGGCCCGTGCCGCAGGAGGAGCATTCTGCATGTATTGTCCGGTATGGGTTGGGTTAATTGACACTGTAAAGGATTTCGGCATAGGTCGGATAAGGCCAGTGCTTCTTGGCTACAATGGTTTCAAGCTCGTCAATTATAAGCCTGAGCTCCGACATGGCGCTGAATACCCTGTCGCGATAGAACCTTGCAAGGCTCAAAGCGTCCATATGGGCGGATTTTGTTTCTATTACGGCGTTTTCCAGCGCCTCCAGCTTGACAGCCAGGCATCCGGAGAGCCTTGACAGCTTGCTGATCAGGCCTTCTTCAAGGCTGCTGTCGAAATCCTTGAATGCCTTCTTGCTGCTAAGAAGCTGCAGCAGCTCGTTCTGATAGCTTATGCAGGCAGGTATGATTCCCTTCTTGACCATGTCAATCAGTGTCAGAGCCTCTATATGCAATGTCTTGCTGTAGTTCTCCAGCAGTATTTCGTAACGGGAATGGATTTCGGATTCGGAGAAAACATGGTGCCTGGTAAAGAGCTCAATGCTCTTGGGAGATATGAAGGCGGGCAGCGCGTCCACAGTGGTTTTTAAGTTGGACAGGCCGCGCTTCTTGGCTTCCAATACCCATTCCTCGGAATAGTTGTTTCCGTTGAAGATTATACGCTTGTGATCGCGTATGGTCTTCTTTATAAGATTTGACAGATCCTCTTTGAAGTTCGTGGAGTTTTCCAGAACATCCGCAAATTCCCTTAAAACTTCTGCAACCGCCGTGTTCAGAACAATATTCGGGCCGGCAACCGAGAATGCGGAACCCAGCATGCGGAACTCGAACTTGTTACCGGTGAAGGCAAATGGTGATGTACGGTTGCGGTCGGTTGTGTCCTTGGGGAAGTGAGGAAGCACCGTTACGCCTATCTCCATCTGATGCTTCTCTTTTCCGTGATACGCGGTACCGTTTTCAATAGCTTCAAGAATCTGTGTAAGCTCGTCGCCCAGGAACATGGACACGATTGCCGGAGGTGCTTCATTTGCTCCCAGCCTGTGGTCATTTCCGGCGCTTGCTACAGATACTCTGAGCAGATCCTGGTATTCGTCAACCGCCTTGATAACGGCAACCAGGAACAACAGGAACTGGGCGTTTTCGTAAGGCGTTTCGCCGGGTTCCAGGAGGTTGAGTCCCGTGTCCGTGGTAATGGACCAGTTATTGTGCTTGCCGCTGCCGTTGACACCTGCGAACGGCTTCTCATGAAGCAGGCATGTAAGTCCATGCTTGTTGGCGATGCTCTTCATAAGCTCCATTGTCAGCTGGTTGTGGTCCGTGGCAATATTGGTAGTGCTGAATATCGGGGCAAGCTCGTGCTGTGCCGGGGCGACCTCGTTATGCTTGGTTTTTGCGGGGACACCCAGCTTCCAAAGCTCTTCCTCAAGCTCCTTCATATAAGCGGAGACACGGTTTTTTATATTTCCGAAATAATGGTCATCCATTTCCTGGCCCTTCGGAGGACGTGCCCCGAAAAGGGTCCTGCCGGTATAGATCAAGTCCGGTCTCTTTAAATAAACCTCCTTGTCAATTAAGAAATATTCCTGTTCAGGGCCGACCGTGGTGACAACCCTCTTTGCGTCGTTGATGCCAAACAGGCGCAGGATTCTAAGAGCCTGCTTGTTTATGGCCTCCATGGACCTGAGAAGGGGTGTTTTCTTATCGAGAGCCTCACCGCTGTATGAACAGAAAGCCGTGGGGATATAAAGGGTACCATCCTTAATAAAGGCATATGAGGTGATATCCCATACAGTATAGCCCCTGGCTTCAAATGTGGCTCTCAGTCCGCCCGAGGGAAAGCTGGATGCGTCCGGTTCGCCACGTACCAGTTCCTTTCCCGAAAACTCCATGATGACCCGGCCGTCTTTCTTCGGGGATATGAAGCTGTCATGCTTTTCAGCAGTAATGCCTGTCATGGGCTGAAACCAATGGGTAAAATGTGTGGCTCCCCTTTCCACAGCCCAATCCTTCATGGCATTTGCAACAACATTTGCTATATCAAGTTCAAGATGAGTTCCTTCATTTATAACTTTTTTCAGCGCATTATATGCGTCCTTAGGAAGCCTGGCCTGCATGACCGCATCATTGAACACCATGCTTCCATACCAATTAGTTAAGTCTTTCAAAGTAATTCCCCCTTAAAATAATATAATTCAGGCTGCCTAACAGCCCGCGGTTGTCCGCGCATCATGCAGAAACCTGCTTTTACCGATGTGTGCCCTTGACGGTATGCAGCTCGCACGGACGGGATTGGCCGATTCCGCGATGCCGAAAACAAATAAAAAGGCACTGCGGACAACTGTCCACAGCGCCTTTGCTGTTTACGCTAACAAGTATATTATAGGTTTTTTTAAATGTCAATCCTGAAAATGTATTTTTTAAAAATGTTTTTTAATGCATTATTTTGAAGATTTATTGGCCGCAGAATTTGCAACATTGGCCGATGACCATATGGATAACGTGCCGGAATCCGAATCCCATTCAACCGTAAGGCCCAGGGTATCCGACAGGAATGATGCAGGGAACATCATTGTACCGTCATTGGCCATGAACGCCGCAGCACCCATCTTGGAACTCTTTCCGTTTACCGTGATGCTCTGGCTGTCTTTTGAGCTTACAACGGATTTATTGTTTAAATTAATGGTAACCTTGTTGTTCATATATGCCACCGAACCGCCAAGCGCGGTCACAATTGCGTCGATAGGTACATACAGTTCATTGCCAACCATTGTTATCGAGGTATTCGTTCTGCCGTCAATAGCCCTAAAGTCTCCATTAACCCTCATCAGGGAGCTTCCCATGGAAATCATTATATCAGGCCAATGTACTTTTGATTCGATAACTTCGATTATCTTTTTATTTACAGGATTGGTTTCTCCTGCAACAATATTTTCAAAATCGGCCTGATTGTTGGTAAATTCATATAACACCCTCTTAATTAGGCCTTCATATTCAATCTTTATGACAATGCCTGTTATCAAACGGCCTTGCTCACCTAAAGTACTCTTTCCCAGTTCTTTTTTGAATTCGCTTCTCGGAAGAATCAGGTCTTCGTCCGGTGATCCATCCGGGGTATCATATAGTACCTGTAACGGAATGTCCCCATTCCAGCCTGACCCGAGGAATCCCAAACTCATGGCAACATTGCCTTCCAGCGGCCTCTTGTTTTTGGTATTTGTAACAGTACCTTCAACCAATATATTGCTTGCGAAAACTCCTAACTGGCCGGGCCTTGACTTTTGTATTTCCTCTACCAATGAAGCTTCCACGCCGTCAATGAGGCAATCGATTATTAAATCCAAACTGTCAATACTTGCATTCACATAATCGGAGGTGGACATATCGGTTTCGAAATTTAGACTTGCCCTGACCATATGCCCGCCTGAAATGATATCCGGATCGTCGAACTCTATTTCAAAACTTCCGTCTTCGGTATATGTTCTTGCCCGCTCAATTAATTTGCCATTTTCATCATAGACATTGATGTTAACATAACCGCTATAGAACTCTTCTTCGGGATAATCCGGCAAATCGGTCTTACAAGGAGATACCATTCCTATTACGACATCATTGAATGCGTCCGCTTCAAGAATATACGGTACAAACGGTATTGAAGGACGCATATATTCAGGCATTTCGACTTGGTAGGTTATGGTCTGTCCCTGATCCTCAACAGTATGGTCTATGGCCAATTTGACATAATCTGTAGGCAATAGCCTGTCGGTACCTCTGAATTGATACAGGAAATCACCGTTCGAATCCGTCTGTATTCCAATGGTCACAGGAGCTGCCATGCCATTTCTCCAGAAGATAATATTCAACGGTACATTCGCTACAGGATGTATGCCAATCTCATCCTCGTACCAGACACTTCCCCAAAGCAGGTCTCTATATGAACATAAGCCGTCAACCTGGATGACCGGTGTTATTGTTTTGGATGTCGCCGAATCGCCTCCAACCATCTTGCCGGTTTCATATTGGAGTGTTTTTTCAAACAGTTTAAGCCTTACGAGATAATACTTTATGGGATTATTAAACAGCCATGCCCTGAACAGTGCGACAAAATCCGCGCCCACACCAAGCTGCAGGCTGGTACCGTCTTCGCCGACACTTGACTTTATCACTGCTTCGGCTTCAAGCCCCAGCCATACCTGGGCTGTAAGCAGGTTAAAGTCAAGTATATCCAATGTCAGCTGTGGCCCGACATAAGCCCATGCGTTTATTTTGCCGTTCAACGCAATGGATGCGCCAAAATCCTTGGGGTCGTACCATGCATATGGCAGAGCTGACGGAACACCTACCAGGACACCCCAGAAATTGCCCATAACACCGCCTTTTATATCTCCTACGTTTTCAATCTTGGCCATAATGGAAATTTCACCGTTAACACCGATTATGGCATATATACCAACGCCAATATGGGCCGCGACCCTTCTTCCCATTATGGTTTGGCCTGAGTCATAATCAAGGCCGTAACCGTATAACCTGATGCATAGTTCTTTTTCAAATTTCAGTTTTGATTCAACCACGAAACAGGATTCAACCGTCAGTGCTTCAAATCCAATGTCAAACTCTCCGTCCCAGCTTGCCTCGCAGATTAACTTTGGCTCATACACCCTTAGTTTGCCGCCCTTAATCTTAACGACCAAGCTCATATTTGATTTGCTTTCTGAGCCTCTTGCATCTCTTTCCTCAGGATGCGGTGTCGGCGTAGGCTTGGGCGTAGGATCGCTCATACCTTTGGGTTGTTCTGTCTGCGTAGGTTTCTTGCCCGGTTTTTCAGGCATTTGAAATAATAATATCTCTCCTATGGTTAACTCATGGTATTTTCTTGAAGTATCCGGAGGAGGCAACTCAATTGACATTGAATTTGAGGAATACGAGGATATGGTTTCATCCTCATCAGCAAGAGTAACGCCTTCGGTTAAATCGGTAATATTCCCCTTTGTAAGGGATATTTCCTGTCTTGGAATATATATGGCCTTAAATACATCCTTCTACAACCATATAGGTGGATTGGGTGCTTTCGTCAATGTATATTTTCCCCTTTTGAGGAACAAATGAACGATCCCTGAATGTAAGTATTCCCGTTCCGGGCACATAAGTCTTTTCCGTATTACCTATCTGGGGCAAAGATGGAAGAGATAAACCATCATTTTCTTCCGTGTAGGATGCCACCGGGGCGTTATCAATATCATAAGTTGTATTATCAGGCATAAACTCAACATTGTCCTGAAGCTGAATCTGGATATTTTTAAGCTCCGCAGGCTTCTCAATATGCTGATATGGATATACCTTATTATATACGTCGGTATTTACATTAAAATTGATTTTGGGCATATCAAGAGTTAAGTTCGGAGCTTCTGTAGGTGTAGGCTTAGATGTAGGTGTCGGATTTTTTGGTTTTGCCGGAACTGTCGTTGGTGTCGGTTTCGGTGTAACCTTTGATGCAGGTTCTTTCGTCGCATATAACTGGATTGGCTCGTCATTTTCAAATGCGCCGGCTTCAGTTGCTTGATTAGCATAGACATTCTTCTGTGTATTCAATCCGGCCGATCCTAGTAATCCTGTCAGCAATACCAATATAAGTATATGTATGCTTAAAATTAGTAAGAAAAGCATGTTTTTTTGTATATTATGAGCATCAAAAACGACACCTGGCTTTTCGCGTTCCATAAATTTACATAACAGTGAAAAAAGACGGCATTAATATGGAAAAGCGGGGCAAAATATTTGTTGTCAGGAGTATAAAACTGATAAGAATTGTGTTGCATTTTACAAAAAACATTGTTATAATATATTTCGTTCGCTGGTCAATTTTCAGCGGAACCGATACAATAAGCAGTCGTGGCGGAATTGGCATACGCGCTAGACTAAGGATCTAGTCCGGGTTTCTGGGTAGGGGTTCAAGTCCCCTCGACTGCATTTAAAAAGCAGTGACTATTGATGAAAATCAAGAGTCACTTATTTTTTTGCTAAGTGGACTTGAGACCCCTTGGTATAACCCAACGAAGTTCAATTTGTCCTCATCGACTGCACAATACATAAACAAGGGTTATAGTAAAATCTATAATCCTTTTTCATATTCTAAAAGATTGATATACCAGATAAATTATGAACGTCCAGTGCTCTTCTCCGCTCTGTCAAAGATCCGTTAGCTCCATTCTTTTTTCATTGCATTTCCCTGTAATTATTTGCTATAATCATAGACGATGCAGCGGCATAAAATATAGCAAACGCAAAGGGGGTAAAGCTATATCGCATGATGCGGCAGCAGGCCTTTGCAGATTGATTATATGAGCTCATTAATTATATGAGAGCATATTGGATTGCATATGGCCTGTCAGCTATCGGATATAGCTTGCATACAGCATGAAAGGTAAATTCAGAAATGATATCATTCTTATGATTAAGGGCTTTGTCATTGGCTCCTCTATGAGTGTTCCTGGAGTTAGCGGTGGAACGATGGCAATTCTATTAGGCATATACGACAGACTGATTAGCTCAATCAGTGGCTTTCTCAAAGACATTAAAAGTAATTTCCTCTATCTTTTTAAATTTGGAATTGGCGCCTGTGCCGGTATCGGCACCCTGGCCTTTGTCATCGAGTGGCTGCTGAAAAAATATCCTCTGCCTGTGTCCTTTTTCTTCTTAGGCGCGGTAATAGGCGGAATACCTGCCCTTTCAAAAAAGGTGGATAAAAGCAGATCAAAGCTGGGGGCTTTTGTGTATTTCATCAGTGGATTGGTTATTGTCATTGCCATAGGTTTTATTCCGACCGGCAATTTCAACATCACCTCCGGCACCGGCTTAGTCCATTACCTAATGCTTCTGATTACGGGAGTTGTCATAGCACTTGCTCTGGTGCTGCCTGGCATCAGCACCTCCCATATGCTTTTGGTGCTTGGCATGTATGATTCTCTGATAGCAGCAATCACAGGCTTTGACATAGTTTTTATTGCATTGTTGGGCATATCCACCGTCATAGGCGTCTTTTTAATTACAAAACCCATAGAGTGGACCATGAACAGATTTCCCCACCAAACCTATTGCATGATAATAGGCTTTGTATTTGGTTCAACCTATCAGATTTTCAGAGATAAAATAATCCCCTCCATTCCGGAAAACGCCGGTGCTGGCTGGTGGAT
>ENA-OWOZ01002492-OWOZ01002492.1-bioreactor-metagenome-genome-assembly--contig:-NODE-2492-length-13767-cov-4.006136_pt1 | contig 13767 bp, 14 predicted proteins | sample MGYA00238140_ERZ651804 | MGnify/ENA primary metagenome ERZ651804 (study PRJEB26910, sample SAMN07631232) | bioreactor metagenome | isolation source: Switchgrass digestor | place: USA: Dartmouth... | reverse complement strand
TCATTTAGCAATTTTCCGGCATTCTTAGCCTTACTTAAAGCTCCCAAAAAAACTGAATCTGTGGAAAGCTTTTGACCCATTAAATACCAAATGCCATCCATATTATCTGATAATGCCCGTAAAGTCATATCCGAAGTTAAAGCATCATTTATTCCTTCTCCTACCTGTTGACCAGACTTTAAGGCATCATCATAGATTTTTTTATAATCATTTCGAGTAGGTTCAAGACCATCAAGCATCTGGTCTAAACCAGCTCTTGCAGCTTTATTTAATCCAGAATTCTGCATGGCTTCCTCAACCATTAGCTGTATATCAGACACCATGCCACTTATGACATTTTCAGCAGGAGAATTTATATACTGTTCGTACCAATCTTCTGACAGCCAGTCTTTTAATTCCTGCCCCAAAATTTCAGCTGCTCCATCAAAACCATCTTTGTAATTCTTGATTAAAACATCATAAGCAAAAGAAATGCCTTCAAATGTAACCGTTGCTTTAGTTTTTGAAAATTCTTCAGCAAGTTTTTCTACTTCTTGGTCCCATTCTTTCTTAAGTTTGGAACGTTCTCCAGCAGATTTTGCTTTATCAAGTTTAGCCTGATATGCCATATTAACATTAGTTAACGCAGTAAAATGCGCTTCTTGCAAAGTATTTAATCTGTCTTGGATTTTTTCTTGAACTTTATCAACTAAGTCCTTAAAACTTTCTGGAGTAAGATCGCCATCTACAGTGATCATCTGCAATCTAGCTTTAAATTCAGCGTCTGCGACCCTATTTAAAACTTCATTATATTCTTTTATTAAATTGTCAATTAATTTTCGTTCAGTATCATCAAGTACGCCGTCAGCCCATGCATCATCAGTAGCTTGCCTTAGCTGTTTACCAAGACGTTCCATTTCACCTTTAGTATCGTTATAATATTCATCGACAACAGATGAAATTTCATTTTTAAAATCTTCATCATCTTGTATAACTACATCAAGGGCAAGCTTAACTACATAATGTTGTTGTTCAATATATGATTTAGCATTATTTATAAAAGATTGAATCGAAGATTTATACTGTTCAATTTCACCCTCAGTAAGCTCCATACCAATGGAAACTTTCCAATTTAACTTATTGAGGGTTTTAATATTCTCTTGAATGCTTTGTTCGATTTCGTCAAGTTTTTGCTTTTCAGAAACGTAAATATCAATCTTAGCAGTATATTTGGTGGTTGTCAGTCGAGTAGCAATATCTTCAATTTCTTCCATCGACAATGCGATTTCACCAAAGCGCTTTGCTAAATCTTCTTCTTGAAGCTTCTTATTATGTTCTTTAATAGCTGTATAAACAGCAGCCAGTCCACCGATAATTGCAGTAACAGCTAAACCTGTTGGCCTTAATGAAAGAAGAGAACTTCCTAGATCAGAGAATAATGATATAATTTTATAAGTAGCAAATGCACCAGCCAAACCTGCTAATGCTGGTTTGAATTTATCTATGGTTTCAACTACCTTCTCAAATTTTGGTTGAATTTTATCAGCCAGTTCTTCGGCTTTATTCTGCATCTTCGCAAGCTCTTCATTGAATTTAGCCATATATGAAATGGTTTTTTTATTTATGGCATCATCCAATTCTTTATAACCTGAACCTAGATCTATTCCTTTTTTTGTTTTACCTTCAGACAAAATATTAATTTCGTCAAAGCTTAATAAAGTTTTCTTTAACTTATCAACAAATTCTTGTGCTCCCTCAGCTTCTTCACCAATACCTTCAATATCATAAGCTATATCCTTAAAGATATTGGTATCAGAATAATCAGGTAGTTCAAAACCAACTGCTGTTGCGAATGAATCAATCATTCTACGAAGAGCAATTACAACAGCATTAATGTAAGGCAAAACAGTAGTAATTACAGGAAGAAATACATTCCCAATTGCACGAGTAAGATTTGTCCATTGTTGTTGTAAAATTCTTAATTGGTTTGCAGGTGATTGGATAGTTTTTGCCATATCACCAAAAGCAACTTCAGTCTGTTCCATAATTGCAAGCCATCTAAGCTGTACTTTGGCAGCTTGGCTCATTTTTTCAACAGAATCCTTGATACCGTATCTCAAAGCGTACATTTCAAGTGATGTCTTAGAAATATCGATACCAAGTTCACGAAGCGGTCTAATCTGTCCAGCCAAACCTGCCTGCAATTTTTTCATTGCCGTATCTGTATCAAGGTTCCACAAAGAAGCAATGTCATTACCAAGCAAGGTAAAAGATTCCGAAATATTTAAAGCAGATGCCGCTGTCAGATTCATTGAGTTTGCCATCTGTGCGAAAACCGCTTGATAATTCATCATGAGATCAGGGTCCAGGCTTAATGCTTCGGTTATTTTCTTATTAAATTTTGTGGCCCTATCAATAAATGCCTTACCAAACTGTTCCGAAGCAACTGAACCCATTTTAAAGCCTAATTCTTCAGCAGCATCAACACCAATCTTCTTAAAACTGGTTTGGAATAAGTTAAGGGTTTCTATATAATCCATTGATTTTTTAGTAGAACCCCATATTGTACTTACAATACGCCGTATAGCCCATAATTTTGCATATAAGCTAGCCAGTGAAAAAGCAAAGACTCTTGTACTACTTGTAGCATGTTTAGTAGCGGTTGAATAACTTTGCAACGAATTATTTATGCTATTTGTTGCAGAACGTACTTTGACTCCTTGGGCTGCTAAATTTGCTATAGCATTTGTCATGTCAATAAGATTGCGAGATACCTGTGGAGAAGTTGACAAAGTACGCATTAAATCTTGTAATGCCTTTGCCATCAAAGGTATATTTTGAATCGCGTTAGTCGCGGACTTATAGCCTAATTTAGATATACTATTAGCCAGGTCTGTTATTTGCGTAGCGCCGGCAGACAAACCAGTGCTTGCTGTCAAGGAATCAGAAATTGTGCGGATTGCGGATGCAGTAGCATTAATTCCGGATTGATCTATGCTTCCAAGCTTTTCAATATTCTTTGAAAGTCTTGTAAAATCTGTGGTCTTAATACCACTCATTGACTGCATAGAAGCAGACAAGCTCTGAATTCCACTTGCTAATCCTTGAAAACCGGTTGCATTTATATTAGATAGAGCACTAGAAACTCTTTCTAGCTTGCCAACCAATCTATCTAATTCAGCATTAGCTCTCTGTGCTTGAGTTTGTACTTGTATTTCAAGACGATCTATTTCTGGCATAACTTTCACCTACCTTTCAAGGTAGAAAAGTTCTATAAAAAGATAAAAAAATAAGCACTCATTTTTAGAGTGCTTATGGCCTTGTCTCATTGAAACCTTTTATTGAATGCATTAGCCCATTCCTCAAATTTCTTGGCTTGAATTTCAGCTTGAAGCTCTTGAGGAATTTTATCCTTTTCTTCTTGTTGCATATAATAAGGCTGTTCGGGATACTTAATTTTTTTAGGGCTCAATGCCACTTGTATAGCAGTAACCATATAAGAGCCGTTTCTCCAAGCAAAATAATCCAACTTCTTATATTCATCCTCAATTTTTCTTAAATATTCTTTCTGATAAATTTCCATATATTTAGGATTAAGTTTCCAAAAAGTTTCATAAGGTATCCCATATCTTATAGCAGCCGGAAGCCATATTTTTTCTATGGCTTCCGTAAATGATTTTGGTGGATCAGAAACTATTCGGTTTGAACTACTGTTTTGTTGGTGGTTTTCTTGGTTGTTTTCTTCTCCTGGTTCTCCAGGAGCTTCTTGAAAAAACGGCTTTCTGTTACTGCTGTAACATAAGCACCGTAAATATCATCAAGAGTTCCACCACCAAGAATGTGTTGTTCTAATAAATAGTCTGCACCTTCTATATCAGTGTTGGCTACAATAGCGACAAAAGCACTACATATGGTAAAAAACAAGTCAGAATCGATTAACCGCCTTAGCGGAACTCCATGTTGTTCCAGAAATTTAGAATGTGCAAAAGTTAATTCGGGAACATTGTATATTTTATTATTAATTGTAACTGTTCTCATGCTTATCCTCCTTCAATCAAATCACTCTGCATCTTTCACGATAGGTGTGGATGGTACTATAGTAATAGTCATTTCAACTACTCCATTAACAGAAGTATCATTTACAAAAACTGATAACTGTCCCTGGAAGCTGAATTTTCCGGCAGAACCCTGTCCGTCATTTCCGAACCAAACAGCATATTTCTCTGTCTTGTTTTCTAGTGACTTTAATTCGTCATACTTTTCGCTGTCATAGTTAGCAAGGAATGTCATTGCTTCTGAAGCCTGAATACCGTTGATAAATGTTTGCATGTTATCATCAAGAGTAGTAGTTTCCAACATTTCAGGCGCACCACCAAGTTGCGGAGTGGTTTTGACAGGTATTAATTGCTGCCAATTAGACCCTTCATAGTGCATAAGTTTCGCATTATAACTGGAAATAGCCATACTTATCGCTCCTTTCAAAATAGACATAAAAATGGCACTCACTGACTGAGTGCCTGATTTTGCATATAAAAAAAGATGCTGTCAAAGCATCTGAGATTTCGGATATTAAATTGTGTCGCCATTACCGATAATACGTTTATACCTCGCTAGATATCGGCAAATACTTGTATCAGAAATATTGGTTATTTGCTGTGGACCATATATTCGTCTGAAACCTAGTTCCCGCATTCGGGAATTGGCCAGACTCATAATATTTTTTGCATCTGTTAGCTTCTTGTTTCCTGTTGTATAGATTGTAATTTCAACTGTCGTATTTACAGCATTTTCATTATTATCTAAGTCATCAGCAATGGAAGAGTTGTCTATTTGATTAAAAAACATATATGGGAAAGCACTAGGCGTTTCGGTATAAGTTTGTCCGGCGTCTTTGCAAAGAGAGGATATGGCATTTTTTACTTGGGTGAATAAATAATTTGATTTATCAATCATGCACTAAATACCTCCTTTGCAACTTTCTGAATAACTTTCCGCAGTTCTTGTCCGGTTTCATACAAAAACGGCCTTGACGGCATACCCTTGGTCCAATGCCATTTACCGTCACGTTCATTAAAGTACCACCATCCGGCTTCGCCATGTTCGTTGATATCATATTTCCAATTTGCAAGAGAAATATCCGGATGTGGATTTTGACTGCCAACAATGCCAGTTCCAAACTCAACAAACGGTGCCCATGGACATCCAGTATAAATTATCCATTTGGCACCGTCTTGAATAACCCCACCATATTCATGTTTAATGCTTTCAAGAAGCTCTCCGGTATAAATTGCATCATATTCAGCAATTTTTACTCTGGCTATGTAAACACCTTCTTCGGCAAGCCGTTCAGCAAGTTTTCGGCATTTATATGTAATTTCAGATTGGTATTTGCGGAGTTCTTGTATCGCATTATTTATTTCGGAGACGGATAAACCGAAGGTGATTTTTCTAGACATCTGCATCAATCCTTCTTCGCCGAATTAAATCTCTGATTAAAAGCCTTTGCATATGCTTCAAATTCAACAGCATCTGGCTTACGATATGGCAATTTCTCAATCGTCTTTCCTTCATCATTCAAAATATAAGCCGGTTCATCAAGTCGATGTGTTTCAGTCTCTTTACCTTTTTGTATACGAACCCAAAATATTTTATCTTGCTCGTAAACTTGTGCTTCACTAATACCGTCAATTAAAATCATGCTATCATTAATACATTTCTTTAAAATCATACCTATCTACCTGCCTTTTCTGTGTTTAATTAACCTTCTTAATCGCATACTGCGTAACATTTATATCCGGGGCAACCTTTTTAACAATATAATCGTGGGGTGTTATCGGCATGCCATTCTCATTAAGTTTTAATGAACCGTCAGCTTCAAGTTCGGGAATGCTGTCAACCCAAAGGATAGAATTTTCGTCTATTGGTAATTTATCAGTTGTAACCATGGTCCGATCATAATCGGTTAATGTACCAAAAGGATGAGCATAGCTTTCACCTTGGTTAGGTGAAACTCTGATCCTTACACTAACCGGATTTGAGTATTGAACTTTAACTTCGCCAGTGTCGTTACCTTCTTCATCCTTGACAGCTTCTTTTCCCATATACAAGGCATACCAGATTGTTTGCTTATTTATTTCAAGTGAACGCATATAATCACATCCTTTTTATGTCAAGCCCCCAACCCCTGGCTACCAATATGACATACAACCCTGCGATTCTTATAGAACCGCGCGCCTACTTTTATTATTAAAGTACCTTACATACAGGCACAATATTTTGCAAATAACTTTCCGGTATACCAGCACTTTCATATGAACGGCTTGTGCCGTTTTCGTAATGGCCTGTTTGTCCTTCGGCACCTCGTTTGTTATATAGATATACTGCAATATCAAGTACAATATCAGAATAACAGGAAAGGGTAGTATCTTTTTCTTCATCGGTATAACCGAATGGATACCGCCTATTGAGTACAGCCATTTCAGCCTTTTCAATCAAAAGGGATAGCAGATCATCTTGGAAAGTATCTGATATCCCCAAATAAATTTTCAGTTTTTCCAGAACTGCCATCCCTGCCCACCTCGCGTTACTTATTTTGCTGGGCCAAAAATTCTTCAATCATATCTGCCTTTTTAGTAGCAGTGATTGTATAACCAAGACTTTTGGCTACCTCAAGAATTTTTTCTTTTGACCACGTAGTAAAATCATTTTTCTTATATGTTGGCTTGTCAATACCGTTTCCATTTTTAACATCATGGTTATCTTTAACGGTTTCTTCGGTAACCTGGATAACCTCATCTACAGGTTTCCAACCCTGTTTGCGAAATAAATCAAAGCAAACAGGGTTGTTGACACCTATTTTAATACCATCCTTAATAAATAACATTAATTTTCACCTGACGGAGCCTTGCAAACACCGATTGCGCTCTTTTTATTCGTCAATACGAACGCATCATAACGAACACGGCCTTCGACAAGCCAACCGTTAATTCCAGGAGGATCAACGTGAATTCTATAATCATTCAGTTTAATAGGAGAAGTCATAGCTACCGGATGAGTAATGATAAACTCAACATTAGTAGGAAAGTAAGAGCTAGGGACCTTTATAACAGGTACACCATCCACTTCGCCGACAGCACCCTTAATTGCGATCTGAGTTGCCATATCGCTAAGCTTAGTAAAAGAGTCATCCAGTTTTAACTTATTATGGAAAGAAGGTCTGCATACGCAAATTCTACCAGCCATCGGAACATTGGCATCATCAAGTAGTTCTTGAATACCCAAGAACATTTCATAAGCGTTTTCTTTAGTAATGGTTGCTTCCTTAATATTATCAGTAAGAGCATTTGATACCAAAGCGGAGAGACGATATGTATCAATTTCAGGAAGAACCCTTTCAATAATCTGTCTTCTAAGTCTTGCCCCTGCTTCCATGGTCATTAATGTATCGTCATAACTTTTTCTGTCAATGGTAAAAGTAAAAGAACGATCCTTTTTAAGTGTTAACTCTTGAACTTCATTTTCCAGTTCGGTTGGAGTACCATAGCGATTATTTCCTGAAGGAGTATAATCGTTCATTTCAACAGTGGGAATAGAATAAACTTTAACAGTTTCTACTCCAACCCAATCGAAATTGTTGTTTATTAAAGCATTTGTAAAGGATTCATGTGTAAATATTTCATCCACAATCGGACTATATTTTTCAGCATAGTTAATAGCCATACATAATTACCTCCTTAATAATCAGTTGATTTCAAGCCCTTCAAAAATGGATCTTCAGGTTCAGTTTCTTTATTCCCTGCCGGTGGTACGGGAGCATTTTTCATCCACTCGGCTTCAAGTTTCTTAATCAAGTTCTGTTGATGAAGTTGACTGATTCTGAAAATTTCCTCGGTGTCGCCCTCATACTGGGCTTCAGCCGCCTTAGCAGCTAATTCCGGACTATATCCAAGAGCCAGGAAATTCTTTTCAAGCTTGTTAATGGCGCTTTCACGCTTAAGCTGTTCGTACTCAGCTCGTAATTCTGCTTCTCGTTCAGCCTTTTCCATGTCCAGTTTTTCTTTTTCACTCAAAGTGTCACGATATTTTCTTTTCCACTCGGCAGCATCAGCAGTAGCCTTATCTACAGCAGCTTTAAGTTTCTTTGTTTCTGCCAGTAATTTTGCTATTTGCTCCTCTGGTGTAAGGGATTGCTCTTGCTGTTGGTCATTAGTTGTCTGCGAAACCTGCTTTGCTTCAGGCTCGTTCTTCTTTGATTCATCTTTCTGTTCCGGTTTAAATTCGGGTTCAGGAGTGTTGTCCCCTGCTTCTGCAAAAAACTGCAAATTGTATGTCATCGTGTTTTTAATTTCTTCCATTTTCCAATCCTCCTTGCGTTTTTTAATGGCTTCTCTGCCATGTTTTTATTGCGAAATTTATAAAGCCCTTTCTCTAGGGCACAAGAGAAGACGGTCAACGAATAACTGCCTTCAATTAACAGGGTTTGATAAAAGGGCTCTTATTCAAAGAGCTCTACTTTTGAAGCTCTATATAATTTAGGGGCACCACCTAAAGATTACTATATGGAGATTTTTGTGGCTGATCTGACATATCTGCTGTCAAACGATCTGTATTTACTTTGTCAGTATTAGCATCAACTGTTTTGTTTTCTTTATTATTTGTACTTTCTTTTTGTTTACTCTCATATACAGCAGCCTGTATTTTAGCAATAACATCCTTGCTATCGTTATAAACAGCTTGAGGATCTGTAAATAACGAAACAGTTTCAATTGCATGTTTTGCATCAATTCCAGTCTTAATCATAGTACCCAAGGCATTAACTTTAGTAGCAATATCATAAATCTTATTTCTTCCATGTTTAATCTGGATATCTGATATAGCCAAATTTTTAATATCCTGATATTCATTTGGGATATCAGGAGATTTTTTAATAATTTCAAGCATTATCTTTATAGCTTGGCGTTCAGATTGTTCAAAAATACTTTCAGAATTCAAGGCCATTGTTTCTGCCATTTGCCAACCCGAAGATAAATTCATGGCTGAACCAGTAGATCCACCGGAATTATCCTGACGCATTGGAACACCTGCAATTTCCATGGCTTGTTGTTGTAAATAATCAACAAGTGTTTGTATTTCTGATTGATTTAAAACATTATGCAAATATTCAACATTGGCTTGTACATTACCAGGTGATTGTGTTTGGATAATACCGTTTGTGTGTATATCTTTAAGTTTATCATCTGGTATTGCAGCATTATTTAACCATAATAAACTTTGAACATTTTGCGCAATATCGTTAATACGATCAGAATTTATAATATTAATAGCATCAAGAATAGAAATAACCTTTTCAAAACATCCGGTTCTGTCATAGTTATTTACATATTCAACGATCGGAATAATAGATGGTATATTTTGAATTCCTCTGCCGTTATTAATTTGCCAATATTTTTCTTCCTTACCGTTAATAATACGAGTACCGTTTTCTATTAGAAAATATGTATCATCCGTATAACACCCATAAAGAGTCTTACCGTCTTTTTGAGTATTATATGTTACAGCTAACATTGGCTTTTGATATATATCATTAGAATAAACTATAAAAGTTGTTAATGGATTAAGTATCAATACATCAAACACCGATTTACCGACAACATTCTTTTTGGGTCTAATCATGCGATAGCCAACGCCACAAATTTTAATATATCTTGCGAGTGCAACATCTTTAGAAGCTTTGCTTTCTTCAAGTAACATTTCATTTAAAGTTGTAATTCGAATATCATCTTTGTCGGCATCACTTTCCGGTAATTGGCGTTTTGCTCTTTGAATATATGTGATAGGATTTCCGAATTCATAAGCCATCTTAAAATCTGTAATTTTAGCTGCATTATTTTCAGCAACCTTAATATTAATTTCCGGGCGTACTTCTTTATTTCGATATAAAATCGGTTGAATGCCTTTTTCATAATCCAATAAATAACGCATTTCATGCGCATTTTGCTCATGTATTATTAAGGCATCTTGTAAAACAGAAATTACATTCGTATAATCTATCTTTGACACATCGGTATATATTTTTTTTCTACCTCTTAACTCTAATGATGTCATACCGTTATTCTTATTATCTTCACCATTTTGAATTTCAATAGCCATATTATCTATCACCCGGCTTTCATTAAGTCTGCTGTTAATATTAATGTATAATTTAGATTATAAAATTACCGCTTATCGCAAGGGGACAACGATAAGCGGCCTATATATGAAGGAGGGCATAAGAATGAGGGCAAAAGGGAATATATCTGTGTCTTACGACACTTTCTCCAATATATACTATAGCACTATTTTATATGAATTGTATGAAATGTGAGGTTTTATATCCAGCTTTTTAGACATTTACAATTTCAAGATATTTTGATATTCTTTTCGAAATAGTGCTTTGCTCCATGTGCAGTTTTTTAGCAACTTCTTCTTGAGTCATGCCGTCTATATAGGTATATGTAAATATTAATCTTGTGCTTAAATCGGGAATATTCTGTATAAATTCTTCAATTTCAATTCTTAATTTTTCCAATTCGCTAAGCTGTTTTTCTAGTCGCATATGAAGCTCTTGCCTTTTCCCCAGCCATTTGTCAGCTTCAGGCCCATTATATCCTGAAACATAAAAGCTTCTTTTTAAATATGGAAATTCTTTTGATGAGCCATAAACTTTCCCATAATGCTTTTGCGGAGGATTATTTTCAAGATACTCAATTGATTTTTTTGTGCGTTCAATGGCTTGTGCTAAATATATATATTCTGATAATTGTTTTTTTGTTATCATCGAATTCCTCCTTATAGTCCATATTTTCTACGGTCAATGATTTCAACTTTAGCAGTATAACCGCCTTCGATAAATTGCTCCAACTGAGACAAAGAATCTGGAGCATCGTCATGTTCATTTTTACCTATTTGAACAAACATTGTTAATTCATCCATTGCAGCATCGTATTCATCGGAACGATAAAATCTTTTTGTGCCTGGTTTATCGTTTTCAGCAGCTTTTTTAATAGTTGAATTAGGGGCCAAAAATATAAATCTGCGTTTAATATCACCTGAATATTGGATTATTTTTGCCATTTTAGCCATTGTAGTAGGCGCTTTAGAAGATGTAATAGAGCATTTATATTGTTTTTCTGACAGAGAATCATCGATATATTTTGCATACATATCTCCACCATTATTGCCTTCAAAATTAATCTGCTGAATGCTATTAGATATTATTTTCCCAACTACGATTGGTATAGTGACTTCTTTCGCACCGCGGTTGAATACCCAATCAACAATATAAACATCACCATTTTCATATTCATAACCTATTGGCATAGACAAACTATCACCGCCACCCCAAGCAACATCACAAACAGAAACAACTCTAACAAAGCCGCTCTCAGGCAATATGCCATTAAAATATCTAAGTTCATCAACAGGAAAGAGAAGACCTTCACGTACAAACGGCCTTTGTTGATATTTAGCTTCCCATTCATTAGAGTCCAATCGTTCTTTTAATTCTAAATAGTACTTGGTAGAAAAACCAACCCCGTAATCATATTGGAAATTACTTTCCCTTTTTTCATTCAATGCGGGAATTTTCCGAAATCTATATCTAGGATTGTCTTTTTTTTCTTTTTCAACTCTTCCTAACGGATCCAATACGTTCCAACGCGTACCAACCATTAATTCACGAGCGCCATCATTTTTACGGTCAACAAGAACATTCAAATAATCCTGATAACGACCTTCAAGTCGAGTAGGACTTAAAGATTCCTGTCTATCACGGACCAAGTCGTCAACATACAAATAACCATCACTTGAAATATCAACGGCACCAGTCCATGTACCGTCGATACCACGGCAAGTTAAGGTAGGAAAGCGGCTGGGAGTATTAAGGTTTATTTCTTTCTTTTCAGCAGATTTCGATTCAAGCTTTACATTAGGAAATATTTCGCCAAATGTATATTCCGGAGATGTTATCAGATTCAATATTTCATTGTAAAATCCATCTGCCAATATTCCACTGTGACCGGCCATAGCATTATGGCTGTCAGGGCGCTTGCCCATAATCCAGGACATGAAGAAGATACAGAGGGTACTATTATGTGTTGGTATGCATCGGCGGCCAACTCTATATATACCACCTTGAACAGCTATACAATTTCCCTGTTTTGGTTCAATATCTTCAATTTTTGTTATTGCTATTCTGCGTTTTTTTGAAAAATCATTTAATTGTTTACGTTTTAATCTGCAAGGAATTGGATATGTGGGATTGAAAGAAATAACCCAGTATTTCTTTCTGCCATTAATACCTGATGATGATCTGTGAGGTAAAACTTCTTTTACAGAACATCGCCATCCAAATGTTGAAACCAATGATATGAAATCCTCTTTCAATTTTTCTTCCGATGTAGTAAAGTCATATCTATGTTCTTTTTTTCTTAAACACCCATCCGTATCAAGTAAACCAGCCAACAATTCAAGACGTTGCGGAATAGACGAAGATAAATAAATTCCAGGTATATATTTTTCGTTGTATTTTCTGCTATGACATAAGCCGATTTTTTGCAAATCTTTTCTTAGTGATTTGAACCCATAATATTCAACACCTGTTGTTTTATGAGTAGTATGCCAAGATATTTCATACCCATCATCAATAATAGACTGAACAATAGGATAATCATCTTTACTTAAACATATATCTGGATTTCCATTTCGTCCGTCTCCAAGCCATACGCCTAATGTATATGGTTTTACTGGAAGGTCTTTAACAGAACCAACCAATGGTTGATAAAGTGGAATTTGATAGCAATATCTTCTTTTTTTAGATTTAGGTTCTGTATATTCAAGGTCTGTTAATTCTTTTGTTTCAGCAATTCTTTCTTGTTGTTTATGCCTATCATAGATAATCCACTCATGATTTTCATGGCAGTCAATATACGAGCCATCAGAAAACCATACTCGCTTATTTGCATAATACTTAGGGAAAACATGAATTACTTTTACTGGTAATCCATCATAATCAAATACATAATCACCCACTTTTAAATCACCATGGTTTTTCCAACCATCAAGTGTTAACACGGGTGTATCATCAGATATAAGTTTTCCAACTCGCGGAGGGAGAGAAACTCCTAAGAAATCCAGCTTCCTATCTTCAAGATTTTGTAAGTCTTGCACTAGGATTTTAAGTGTTCTTCGCCGTGGAAGATAGAAACGTTTTTCAACTGGTCTGTTTTTCTCCATATAAAGTAAATACGAATCAAATAAGTACGGAGCTTCGAATAGTAAACACTTGTTATATAAATCAAAAAATCTTGTATCCTTGACGGCTAATTTTGCTGCTATTGCCTTAACCTCACCACTAAGCTTCAATGCTTCGAAAAGATTGCTGTCAAGTGAAAGCAGATTCCTGGCGCATTGGAAGAGTAGTTCAAGGTTTTTATAATTGCTTAAGTCTGTTCGTTTTAATCTTTCTATGAGTTTTTCAGTATCTGTTTGCATATAAAAAGAGCCACTCCTTCCGTTGGGAATTTGCGACTCTTACCGTGTCTTCTTAGATATGTGCTTATTCATTTAACATTTTAATTGCTTTTATAACATGCTTCGTTTCAAGACCTTTTTCAAAAGACGTTTGAATCAATCTACTTCCGTGGGGCTTCATATCATTATCATCATCTAATATAATGAATGCTTCTACAGGTTCGCCTTTCCAATTCTTTAACCAAGCGTCAATTTCTTCACCACGATAAGCTGATTTTA
>ENA-OWOZ01002484-OWOZ01002484.1-bioreactor-metagenome-genome-assembly--contig:-NODE-2484-length-13803-cov-3.398441_pt1 | contig 13803 bp, 9 predicted proteins | sample MGYA00238140_ERZ651804 | MGnify/ENA primary metagenome ERZ651804 (study PRJEB26910, sample SAMN07631232) | bioreactor metagenome | isolation source: Switchgrass digestor | place: USA: Dartmouth... | reverse complement strand
CAGCAAGCATGAATATCAGAAACTGGTTGAAAAGAAAGCCCCGGGTTCCAATGTAGTGAGGAATATCTTTGCGGCATTCATAACAGGGGGCATTATTTGTGCAATCGGCCAACTGGTGATGATGACTGTCGAGAAGCTCGGCGCCGACAAGGAGACCCAGGCGGCTGTCACAAGTATAGTAATGATTTTTCTGGGTGCTTTTCTTACAGGTATCAACCTTTATGACAATATAAGCAAATTTGGCGGGGCGGGGGCTTTGGTCCCTATCACGGGTTTTTCCAATTCCATTGTTTCACCTGCAATGGAATATAAAAAAGAGGGCTATATCATGGGGGTAGGCGCAAAAATGTTTTTAATCGCCGGCCCTGTTCTCGTATACGGGATATTTGCGTCTGTCATTGCAGGAATAGTGTATTTTATCTGGAAGCAGGTGATATAATTGGCCAGAAAATTAGGTTCACAGACATATACCCTTGACAACCAGGTTGTTATTCTTGCAGGCGCGGCCATAGTGGGCAAAAAGGAGGGAGACGGTCCCCTGGCCCGCTATTTTGACAACATAGTCGATGACGAATATGCAGGCGAAAAAACTTTCGAGGCTGCCGAATCCAGGATTTTGAGGGATACTTATGTCAAGCTTCTTGAAAAAAGCGGCAAGGCTGCTACTGATATAAACTTTGTGCTTTCAGGTGACTTATTGGACCAGTGCACAGCAGCAAGCTATGCATTCCGTGATGCCAATATTCCGTATTTCGGGCTTTTCGGCGCATGTTCCACCATGAGCGAAGCGTTGGTTCTGGCAGCATTGCTGATAGACTCAGGTGCGGCAGACAATATTGTCTGCGCAGCCTCAAGCCATTTCTGTTCGGCCGAAAGACAGTTCAGGTTCCCCCTGGAATATGGTTCGCAGAGAACGCCCACATCCCAGTGGACGGTAACAGGAGCAGGCGCGGTATTATTGTCCAATCAGGGACAGGGGCCCAGGATTACCTCTGTAACCCCGGGGAAAATAATCGATGAAGGAATAAAGGATGCCAACAATATGGGGGCAGCCATGGCGCCTGCTGCGGCTGACACCATTATGGCCCATCTCAGGGATACAGGCCGCACCTGTGACGATTATGACTTAATTCTTACCGGGGATCTTGGCAGTTTCGGAAGCACAATGCTTCGGGAACTCCTTAAAAGAAACAATATTGACCTCAAGGACAAACATAATGACTGCGGGACAATGATTTTTGACTTGAACAGACAGGATGTGGTCTGCGGTGGAAGCGGCTGCGGATGCAGCGCATCGGTATTGTCGGCATATATATTGGAGCAGTTTAGCCAGGGGCTTTTGAACCGTATTCTTTTTGTGGCCACGGGAGCCTTGTTAAGTCCGACAAGGATGCAGCAGGGAGAAACGATACCCGGAATTGCGCATGCCGTCTGCATAGAAGCATGAGGAAAGGGGAGAGATTATGGTTGATGTGCTTAAGGCTTTTTTACTGGGCGGTCTTATATGTGTTATAGGACAGCTTCTGATTGACCTTACCAAGCTTACCCCGGCAAGGATAATGGTATGTTATGTTGTTACAGGAGTTATCCTGGGCTTTTTCGGCCTGTACCAGCCTCTGGTTGAATGGGGTGGGGCAGGAGCGACAATACCTCTTACAGGCTTTGGAAATATTCTGGCAAAAGGTATAATAAAGAAAGTGAATGAGGAAGGATTGCTGGGAGCTTTTGCCGGCGGTATAGAAGCCGCTGCCGTAGGAATCACGGCAGCCATAGTATTTGGATATATTATGGCCATAATTTCTAAACCAAAGATTAAAAGTTGACGTCTGTTATGGTAGAATAAATTCCAGTATGCTGTATCAGGGCATACAAAGAAATTATACGCGCAAGGAGAAAACCAAATGAGCAGACAGAGCGACAAAAGAAAAAACATTACCATGCTTATAGCCGTACTTCTCAGTTTAATATCGGTAATTATACTTGTGGCAGTTATTATTCCACAGGGAGGAAATATTCCTTCCCCAACTCCGGAAACGGCAAGCCCTTCACCGGAAGATACATCAACTCCTGAGGTTACGCCCGATGCCACCCCGACTGGTACTCCGGAGCCTACTCCCACCCCGACTCCTACCCCAACGCCAACACCCACCCCCGGATCTTCTTCGGGAGAAGACAGGCGAAGCACCCGGAAGCTCGATGTACCTGTCAAAGCGCTTTATCTTAACTTTGAATCTGTCAAAAACAGGCTTGACCATTATATAGATCTCGCAAACAGAACCGAGATAAACGCATATGTTATTGATATAAAAAATGATTCCGGCATTCTTCTGTATGATTCCGAGCTGGAGATGGTAAATGCGGCAAAAGCGGACACTCCGGGTTTCGACATGAGGAAGGTGGTCCAGAAGCTCCATGAAAACAATATTATCGTAATAGCCCGTCTTGTTACCTTCAAAGACAATACCATCACAAAACATTATCCTGACCTTGCGATAAAAACAAAGTCGGGCGAAGTATTCAATGCCGGCACAAGATGGCTCGACGCCACCAAAAAAGAGGCCTGGGACTATATACTGGACATCTGCAGGGAAGTAGTTGACATAGGCTTTGACGAGATACAGTTTGACTATATCCGTTTCCCTGAGACAAGCCTGTACGATTACGAGCTCAAACTGGAACCGGGCAAATCCAGGAGCGATTATATCGAGGGCTTTATACGCTATGCCAGGAACAATCTTCCGCCTGAAACCATCTTGTCGGCAGATATATTCGGTATGCCCCTTATCTCAACGAAGGATTACGGCGAAATCGGCCAGACACTGGAAACCATCGGCGCAAGCCTCGACTATATCTGTCCCATGATCTATCCTTCCCATTTTGCCAACAGCGCGCCAAAAGGTTATTCGATGGGAAATGGTGTAGGACAGACAATAAACGGCATAAAATTTACCCATCCGGACCTGAAACCCTATGAAGTGGTGTATAATACGCTGCTTGTAGGAAAGAGCCGCATAGAGAAAAAAGAGGGATATAACCTCAATGTAAGAACATATATACAGGGGTTTACGGCAAGTTATCTTCCTGACGGTTACTGGAAGCCCTATGGGGTAGAAGAATACAGGGCACAGATAAAAGCCGTTTATGATGCGGGATATGAAGAGTGGATATTCTGGAATTCACGGAACCAGTATGTGGAAGAGGCGTTCCTGCCCGAGTAGCCGAAGAAGGAATTAAGACATAAACCGGGATATTATGAATATAATTTAAGCATCTGCAGACTGTTTCATTTATGCGACAATATTTTTCCTGTATGGAGGATTTAATTATGAATTTGTTTGAAGCCATCATTCTGGGTGTTGTACAGGGGCTTACAGAGTTTTTGCCTGTAAGCAGCTCCGGACACCTGGTCTTTTTTCAGAGGCTGTTAGGCGTGAAGGAAGAAGCAGTATTGACCTTTTCGGTATTCGTTCATGTCGCAACCCTGTTTGCGGTGGCCTTTGTATACTGGAAGAAAATATTTGAGATGATAAGACGCCCTTTTTCCAAGTTGCCTGTGCAGATTGTCGTGGCCACCATACCGGCAGTGGTGCTGACGTTGCTCTTAGGAGACCTGATAGAAAGTACATATGTCAATCCCGTAGTTTTGGGTCCGGGCTTTATTATTACAGGCCTGGCTCTGCTCTTCTCTGAAAAGGCCGGTAACGGGAAAAAAGGGCTTGAAGAATTAAAGACCACAGATTCGCTCCTCATAGGAACAGCGCAGGGAATTGCCCTTTTCCCGGCAGTATCCCGGTCAGGCATGACCATCACCACTTCTCTTGTACTGGGACTTGAAAGAGGGTTCGCAGCGGATTTTTCATTTCTGATGTCCATACCTCCCATCATGGGGGCGGCCCTTCTGGATGGAATTGATGTCGTGAAGGGGAATACGGCATCTTTTGAGAGCATCGGCATTGTGAACTTGCTGGCGGGCATGATTGCCGCGGGAATTACGGGTTTCTTTGCAATCAAGATAATGCTGGCGGCGGTCAAGAGACTGAAACTGAAGTATTTTGCCTTTTACGTCATCCTGTTGGGAACCGTTATTATCGCAGCCCGGATATTCTTCAAGGACAGCCTGAACTGGCTTGGATGAAGGTGAACTGAATGGAAAAAAAGAGTATTAAAATTCTTGGGATAGAGACAAGCTGTGACGAGACTTCAGCCGCAGTGGTGGCTGACGGCAGGAATGTTTTGTCCAATGTAATATCATCCCAGACAGATTTGCATTCCGAATACGGCGGGGTTGTTCCGGAAATTGCATCCCGCAGGCACGTTGAGCTCATCCTTCCTGTAATTGATTCGGCGCTCTCCAAGGCCGGCGTTGGGCTTTCCGATATAGACGGGATCGCGGTGACTTACGGCCCCGGCCTGGTAGGCGCGCTGCTGGTGGGCGTGTCTGCGGCCAAAGCCATAGCCGCCGCGCTCAACAAGCCCCTTTTGGGCGTGCACCATATAGAAGGGCATATAGCGGCAAATTATATTTCCCACAGCGACCTTGAGCCGCCATTCGTTTGTCTTGTGGTTTCCGGCGGCCACAGTCACATTGTCCTTGTTAAGGATTATTTAAACTTTGAAATTTTGGGCAGGACAAGGGATGACGCGGCAGGGGAGGCCTTTGACAAAATAGCCCGGGTACTTGGCTTAGGATATCCGGGAGGTCCGGCGATAGACAGATGGGCAAAGCAAGGAGATCCAAGGGCTGTGCATTTCCCCAGGGTGAAATTCCATGATGCGCCCTACGATTTTTCGTTCTCCGGTCTTAAGACAGCTGTTATAAACCATATCAACCATTTGAACCAGAAAGGTGAAGACATCCCAACTGCTGATATATGTGCCTCTTTTCAGCAGGCAGTGATTGACGTGCTGGTCGACCATACCATTTCCGCGGCCAAAGAGAATAAAACAGACAGGATATGCCTGGCTGGCGGGGTGGCTTCAAATTCTCTGTTAAGGGAAACCATGAGCCAAAGGGCAAAGGAAAACGGTATGATTTCCCTTTATCCGCCTCCGGTTCTGTGTACCGACAATGCCGCCATGATAGCATCCGCCGGATATTATTCCTTCATTGCCGGAGAGTTTGCCGATTATACTCTGAATGCCATTCCTTATCTAGGCATAGGAAGTGGACATATTGGGCTGTGAATTATGTGGAAATATTCATAAAAACCTTTAAGATTGCCCGTTTCAATTGTGGATAAGTATGTGGATATTGTGGATAAAGACTGTTTGTCAGCCTTCCAGGGTTCGATACAATTCATAGTAGTCCAGAACCTTTTTGACATAATTCTGGGTCTGTTCATACGGAGGTATGCCTCCGTATTTTTTTACCGCATTGGGACCTGCATTATATGCAGCCAGGGCAAGTTCCAGATCCTTGAATGTATCCAGCTGGTATGCAAGATACCTGGTTCCGCCCCTGATATTCTCCTCAATATTGTATGGATCTGAAACTCCCAGCCCTTCTGCGGTCTCAGGCATAAGCTGCATTAATCCCATAGCCCCGGAGGTTGAGAGCGCAAAAGGCTGAAAACCGGATTCCTGTCGGATTACCGCCCGGACGAGCAAAGGATCCACGCCGTATTCCGCCGAGAATTTTTCCACAGCGGCATTTATTCTGGGCATGAGTTCCTGTATTTGGGTCTGGGAAAGACGGGGATATACTGATTCGTAAGATCCGGAAACAAGGGGATATTTTGTTTTTCTGGCATACGACCCGGTTTTCCCTTCTATCAGCGCAGAATCAATTACGGGTGCATTGTATTCATCGTTTGCCAGAACCTCATTTAAAGCATTTTCAAAACTTGAGGTTTCAGTCACTGACCGTTTTATGGGGATATTCAGTTTAACCGGTATACGGCTCTGTATTTCCGCGATTTTCTCGTAGAGTATGTCAGCTATCTTCGGTATATTCATGCTTCATCCCCCTGTATTTATCCCTTTGTTTAATTATATCGGAATATTTGGCGTCCTGATATACCAAAATTCAACAAACATTGACTTTAAAACTGCGAAAATGCTAATATTGAGCCATACTCCCAAGAGTTGTTCAGGAGGATCTGACCGTTATGAGAAAATTAAGAAGATACAAACTTTTGTTTATGGCATTGATCAGCCTGGCGGTTTTTGCTTTGCTTGTTTCTTATATCAGATTATACAGCATCAGCGTCAGCAAAACACATGAAACCGGCACAGGTACGGAGCTGACGGAGGAAAATCCGGACGTGACAGGTGAGACGCCGGATTTGCCTGATGACAACACTGGTTCGGAAGAAGAGGAAGAAAATGAACAGATTCCCGATAATTCTCCTGAACAGGTATCAGACAATAATAAAAATGAACCAGATAAGGATACTGAAAAAGAAAAAGAGATCGATGACAAGGCTGACAACAAGCCCAAAGAAGAGCAGGGACAAACTGACAAGGAAAAGACCTTGGTTTATGAAGAAATACAGGCGTATAAAGATCTTGCTTACTTCATAGATGATAACCTGGACAGGTATATAAACTATAAAATGAAAAATCCGGATTACCCTGTTGAAAAGGTTATTGCATATGTGAATATAGGTCTTGACCATAAATTCTATGAGAACATTAGAACTATTGAAAATGTGAATGATGTGAATGTGCTTGTGAACAAGTACCGTAAACTTCCGGATGACTTTAAACCTGAGCTGGTCAGGCTCGACGATTCTGTCTGCGCAGAAGGCCGGGGACCCCAGTATCTCAGAAAAGAAGCGGCTGATGCCTTTATGAGAATGTGGGAGGACGCAAGCCAACTCGGGCTCAATATTACGGCCTACGGTACATACAGGAGTATTGAAACCCAGGACAGAATCTGGAAAAAAGCTGTCAACAGCGGCAGGATAATTGAAGATGTTGACAGCCTTAATGCAAGGGCAGGGCACAGCGAACATCATACAGGCCTTGCCATAGACGTCATTATAAACAATTACAGTGTCGAGAAAACGAAGGAATTTGAATGGTACAGCAAAAATGCCCATAAATACGGCTTTATAATACGATATCCAAAGGGCTATGAACACATTACCGGCTATAAATACGAACCCTGGCATTTAAGATATGTGGGAGAAATAGCCGCTGAAATCTATGAAAGCGGCCTGACATATGAAGAATATTATGTGACCGTCATTGAGCCTCATTTGAAGTAAAGTGCGGAAAAAACCGAATTTACCGATAAAAAAATCTCATCATAATTCCATGGGAAATTCAGCCAATTGAATTGAAATTATGGTTTAAGAGAATAATTGAAATGAGAGAATAATTTGGACGGTGATTATGATGAGATTTAACAAAATTTTAAATAGAAGGTATCTCTCGGCTGCGGCAAAATTATTTGCTGCAGTACTGGTTTTATGCATCGTATACAGCGGGGTAACGCAGAAACAAATTGCCGACAGTGTTGTAAGGCTTCATATAGTAGCTAACAGCAATACGGAAGAGGACCAGGAACTGAAGCTCAGGGTAAGGGACGGAATACTTGAATATATGAGGGAGAAATATCCTCAGGGTGCCACCAGGGATGAAACTGCCCAGTACCTCAGGGAAAACCTGGCCGAACTGGAGGAGGTGGCAACGAGGATACTGAGGGAAAACGGTTCTGACGAAAAAGTAAAAGCCAGTTACGGAGTATTCCCTTTCCCCACCAAGGAATATGGAAATATCACACTGCCTGCAGGAATGTATGAGGCAGTGAGGATTGAGCTTGGGGAGGCTGAAGGAGAGAACTGGTGGTGTATAATGTTCCCGCCCCTTTGCGTGGCTGATGCCCAAAGCCTTAAAATGGACGAACAGGCCATGAGCCAGCTTGAGAAGGAACTGGGGCCTAATTACCGCCTTATTGCTGATATTGCTCAGAGAAACCTGAATATCAAGGTAAAATTCCGTATTGTCGAACTGTTCCAGAAATCCGGGATAAAGCTGGCAGAACTTATCAGCCACCTGTTCTGAGATCATGGGACAACGCCTTCGCATACAACTTCAACTGCTCCTGCGGATTGCATTCAGATCTGAACATCATGTTTTATTTGCAACTACGTAGGGATAGCGGACGCAAGGGCTTCCCCTGGAGAACAGCCGAAAGCTGCGGAGGAGTCGTATTTGGGTCAAATAAAGGAGAAGCACGCCCTATAGATTGATTTTTCTATGGTATAATAATGGATAAATTATAAAACAAAATAATTTAAGGTGCAGTGTATCGTCGTGGAAATAAAGATTTTGTACGAAGACAATCATCTGCTGTCAGTCGTCAAACCGCCCAACATCCCTGTCCAGCAGGACAAAAGCGGAGATATGGATCTGTTAAATCTTTTGAAGGCCGATATCAAAGCAAGATACAATAAACCCGGAAATGTCTTTCTGGGACTTGTGCACCGGCTTGACAGGCCTGTGGGCGGGGTTATGGTGTTTGCGAGGACCAGCAAGGCGGCATCCCGCCTTTCGGCGCAGATTCGTGAACACAAGATGGGAAAGACCTATTTATGCGTTGTAAAGGGCTGCCCTGACGAATTGGCAGGCCAGCTTACCGATTTTCTCCTGAAAGACACGAAAACCAACACGGTAAAAGTGGTCCCTCCCGGAACCCGGGGCGCGAAGCAGGCTGTTCTGGAATATGAAGTTCTGGAATATATCAATGGCCTGAGCCTGGTAAAAGTCAACCTGTTAACCGGCAGAAGTCATCAGATACGTGTCCAGATGGCCAATAACGGTACACCTCTCTTTGGGGACTCAAAGTATGGCCATATAACAGAAGGCAGGGAAAACCTTGCTTTGTGGTCATACGAGCTTTCGGTGGAGCATCCGACAAAAAAAGAGAGGATGAGTTTCTCATCCCCTCCGCCGGATATATATCCATGGAATTTATTCAGTATGGTCAAAGATTAATCTTGAGGCTCGATGATTATCCTGGCGTTTTCAAGGGTCGTCATGCTGGATTTTACCATCGAACCCTGGACGACCGTACCTTCGGCGATATACTCACCAGGGCCTGCAACCCTTGCATAATAGACCAGGGGCTGTGTTGCATTTTCAGGCTTGCCTACCACGAATGTTACTTCCTGGCCGTCGATGTTCCGGTACCAGCATCCGGAATAATCATCGACACCGTAGCGCCAGGGATTTGACAGAGGCTTAAGTCCGGCCGGAGCATAATCCCTCACTTCATAAATATTGTCTATGGCGGCTTTGTCAATGTTGTAACTTATTTCAACCCTGACGATGTCATTGGGTTTGAATGTGTTTGTTTCTTTCCCCGTTGCCGCATTGCAGTATTTTCTTGAGACGGTTATATGCGGGTCATTTTTTGCGGCTTCTGTATAGGGAGCTGTAAAGAGTGATATTGCATTGACATCTCCGGTGACTTTCAGAATCTTTAAGGTTTCCATATTTATTGAAGGTATTTTGATAACCTCACAGTATCCCTCAGAAAGGTCAGCCGTTTTTTTCGGTCCGTTTCCAAAACTGTATTCGACGCTTGCTTTCGCATCGGAGAGCTTTCTGCTCATTTCTGCGAGATACAGTACCTTTTCCACGCCAACATAATTGATCTTGGAGTAGTTGTTCTCAACGTAGGCGAAGAGTTTCGGTGCATCCGGACTGTCAAGCCTTGCCGCGAGCACGGCCGCAAGGGCTGTGAGGCCGTAGCATGTGTCGGAATCGATTTCTCCAACTTTGACGCGCATGTAAGGTTCTTTTGTTTCAAGCAAGGGCCTGATTTTGGCCGTATAAATGTTTTGGGCTTTGGAATAATCACCCAATGCATTGTAAGCCAGGGCTATGAACATATAATCGTCAAGTTTGAGATTCTGGACTGCAGCCGCTTTGTTCAGGTCCACAAGAACGGGTTCGCCAAGTTCGGCAAGGGCAAACAGCGCGGGAGCCTTTACTACGTTGCCGGAGAGCAGTTCATTGTAGAAATACAGTTTGAGGGAACTGGCGTCGGCCACATCTTTCAGAAGCGGCGTTACAAGGGATGCAAACCTCAAGTCGCTTTCGGCATACGGGAGTATACCGTATCCGCCGTCTTTATTCCTGTAATCGGCATAGTTTATTTCCAGTGGTTCAATAATATATTCCTCATTATTGATAATCTCTTTGAGAAGTTTCCTTGCATGATTGGCCGTGAGTTTCTGGTCCAGGCGGTTCCCGTACTGCCATGCAAGGCCGTGAAGCGAATTGATCAGGCTTCCCCTTCCCGCATCGGCAAATATGATGGTTGTTATTCCGCTTTGGCCGCCTTCAAGCTTAATGCCGCTGGCAAGCTTCCTTGTCACGGACTTTTCAATTGTCCTGAAAGAGGAGCGGACTAAAATTGTCCTGCCTAAAGCATCGGCCAGGCCGTTCTCAGAAACGGCCCTGACAGTTATTTTATAGCTTCCTTCGGTGAGGTCGGGAAGCTTGACATAGACCCGTTCAAAGGCTTTTGCCCGGACAGTTTCCCTGTAGCCCGGGATTTCATCAACCGTTACCTCGAATGTGACAGTTTCATCTGATTTGAGCTCTTCTCCGTATGCGCTGAGACCTATATAGGGTTTGTCACCTTCCAGGTATTCAGGGCTCATGGCATCGTTAATGAAGAAAGGCATGGACACCCTCACAGACTCTGCCGCGGAGCCGGCAAAAAGATCTTCAGAAATGGCAGCCGCTGTAAGCCTGAAAGATGTTATGTTGTCAGGAAGTCTGAATGTAAAGACGCCTGAGCCGTCACTGCCGAGGGTTATTGTTTTGAACAGTGCCGTATCCCTGAAATCTGAGCGGACCTGGGTGGGACCCTGGCCTGCTGCGGCCTGGGCCGTATTGCTCCGGGGTGATTCGGGAGCCATGTCCTGGCTTGCTTTTTCGTCGTATACCATATCGATCGAGCCGCCACGGCCGTATCCCGTCCTGCTGGTCACTGTGCGCAATATTCCGCTGCCAATCCAGCTGTAGAGTTCAGCCAGGGGATCTATGTGCTGGTCGGAAAGCTCCAGCAATGCCTCATCGACCAGGGACAGGTTTACTTTTGCAGGAACATGATTGCCGTTGATGTCAGTGGCACTTATGGTCAGTGTTACATTGTCGCCGGGCTTGTAGCTTTCCCTGTCTGTCTTGATTCCAAGGTTAATTCTTTTTTCTTCATAGTCATAACGTATGTTCGCATTTGTATATATATAGCCTCTTCCGTTGAATACGATACCGTATAGATAGTAGTTGGGCGCAAAGTCTTCAGGGAAGGTCCGGGTCAATTCAGGCCGGTCTTTGACCAAATAATCCTGTATCCCGTTGCGTGCCTGCACAAATAAGGTGCGCATATCTTCCAGCGGCTCCTTGCCATTCTTCAGCACCTTTACGTTTACAGGCTCATTGGCCCTGTAGGCCTCTTTGTCGGTTTCAAGGCTGTAATATTCATAATACGCTGGACGCAGGCTTTCCGGATCAGGAGTATTGTATATCCATGTTTCGTCCTTCATGTTGCGGCCGTTTCCGTCCTGTGTGGTGATTTTGGCGACATAATAGCCTTCTTCCCCAGGATCGGCCTGGAACTGGAAGCGGGCGGTCCCTTTTTCATCGGTGACAAGATATGCCTTTGTCACAGGTATGTTTTTTTCCCTGTACTCATAAAGTTTCCTTACCACTTTATTGATCGGGTCATATTCGGTCCCGGTCTCAATTCTCTCCCAGACCACTTTTTCAACCGACAGTGATAATTTATGGCTGCTCACGGGTTTCCCGATATAGCTGTCATTTTGAGGGTCATCATCGTTCAAGGTTTCAAGCTCGACCTCATTCACTGTGACTGTTACAATACCTTTGTCCTTGCGGATTTCTCCTTTGGAGGAGAAGGTAATGTCGTTGGCAAAAACATAGAAACTGTGGTGGGCAGAGATATTGCCTGTTTCCGGGAATTCAGCGCTTGCGTATATGCTGAAATAACTCTGGCCCTGCATGTCTCCGGTATATTCGGGAGTGTAGCCGACTTTCAGGATACCGTTCTCATCCGTTACACCCGTGTCAGTCCTCGTATTTCCGTAACCTTGAATACTGTACCTTACTGGCACATTGGAAACCGGTGTCCCTTCAAAGAATGATGCCTTAATCTCAAAAACAATTTCTTCACCTGTAAAGACGGCTTTTTTGTCACTTGAAATCTCAAGCCTGTATTGTGGCTTCACATAGTTCTCCACGCTGAAATAGGAACTGGAAATTATATTGTCCCCATCTTTGACCTGCAAGCTGTAATATCCGGGATCAAGGTTGGGAAGTCTTAAACTTCCTTCAAAAAAGCCGTTTTCAGTATCAAGGGTGAGGGTTTCAAGGGCATTGGAGATGAACGGCATTAAGAATGAACCTGCCACTTTCATCGGATAGTAATATCCACCCTGATAAAGTTCTACTGTCACTTTATCAGGCGAAGGTTTCCCGGTCCTGCTCCTGATGAACCCCCAGAACTCAACCGTATCGCTGGGCTTGTACAAGGTCCTGTCGGTCTGAAGGTAACGCCAGTACAGTCCTTCCCCATAGGGGTTGTCTGTATAAGTCCTGTAAACATATCCTGCATTTATCAGGCTCTTCCTCTGATCAGAGGTAGTAACTTCATATAAAAGCAGGCTGTATTCTTCCCTGTCATTGCCGCCCAATCTGGCCGGCAGTACGGCAAGGCCGTCCCTGTCGGTCCTGGCGCTGTTTTTGGTTGTATAGTCATATATACTGGCATTGGAAACGGTTTTTCCGGTTTTTATATCGTTCAGCCAGAGAAGAGTTCTGTCCTTGTCACTTATTGCATATGCAGAGATATCGGAGATCTGCATGAATGCCTGGGCTTTCAGATCGCCGCATGACAGTTCAAGCAGGTAATGTCCATGGGGAAGGCTTTCAGGGAACATCATGTATCTTGACTGCCATACGGTTAAGTTGAAGTTCTGGCTGAATTCCATGACCTTTTCAAGCTTTGAGGTGTCGGTCATGGCCCTGCCCCGGGTATAGTAAGCCCAGGAAGGTATTTCTTCTCTTTCCTTTATTGCCATTACAAAATCCTCTATGGTTCTGAAACGGTAGACTGAAAGATTCACACCGACGGATTCAGGATTTGAACTAAGGTGGATACTGAACGGGATCACGGGCTTTTCCGCAGTCCCGAATTCAATCCAGCTATCCTCAAAGGAAAGGTATCCCGGGTAGGGGTCGGCAGTGCTATTTGAGTCGGGGGAGGTCTCAAAGGCAAATACATAGTCATCTTCAAGCGCAACAAGGCCGTTTGCCGCTGTCAGCCCCTTTTTCACCGTTATTTCATAAATGGTTCCGGGCTGAAGCCTGTTCTTGGGGATAAAAACCGTGGTATATCCATGGTTTTCAAAACGGCCATCGACTTTCGGGCTGATTTCAAAGAATTTCTCTATGTTTTCCACATCGGGATAGGAAAAATATATCTCAATTCCGGTATCGGGGGGAACGTTGCCTGAGGTGTCGGCGGGAAGAGTCCCAAGTACTTTGAATTCTCTTTTTGTCTGAAATGCGAAGGTAACAATGTCACCGCTGTCAGTCTTGATGTCAATGTAATATACTTTGTTCTGCTTAAGCGGCTCCAGGGGTTTTATCAGGAATTTGCGGTCAGATATCCGGGAAATTTCCAGCAGGTCAACGTCTCTTATGGAAACTGTTTCACGTACTTTCTCCAGATTAATGTCTTTCTCGGAAGTCAATATAAAGCCGCTGTCAGGAGCCACACCTGTTTCGTCTTCCTTTTCGGGAACAACTGAAAATCCGTAC
>ENA-OWOZ01002483-OWOZ01002483.1-bioreactor-metagenome-genome-assembly--contig:-NODE-2483-length-13806-cov-4.452910_pt1 | contig 13806 bp, 12 predicted proteins | sample MGYA00238140_ERZ651804 | MGnify/ENA primary metagenome ERZ651804 (study PRJEB26910, sample SAMN07631232) | bioreactor metagenome | isolation source: Switchgrass digestor | place: USA: Dartmouth... | reverse complement strand
CCAGTACATAATCAGTAGAAAAGCTGCATTGTATGGTGTTTATCCGGTTGTATTCTTTCTTACTGTCCCCAACGGGCACCATCCTGTCATAACCCATCATAATCAGGTCAATAGCCTGCTTAGACATAGAATCCTCTGTTGAGTATTTATTTTCAACTTCCAACAACATCTTCACTATATTAAAATATATTCCTTTTTTAATTTTCCCGTATACTTCCTGTACCAGGCTTTCCAAACTCATATTAAGTCGAAAAGCCATTATTTCCGCACTCATTTCTGCAGCTTGCTTGTTCCATCCTGAAAAATCGCCCGTCAAATGCATTATGTCGGTGGGGGTAAGGGCACTCCTTAATATAACCCCCAGTTTTTCCAGCCTTTTTGTCTTCAAATCATAAATTGTCATCCCTGTCGCATCACACAGTGCAAGGATGCTTAACGGTCCATTTCTAAGAGCCTCAACAATTCTCATTTCTTCATTGCTGTATCCATGTTGTCCGGATATATCTTTTAAAAGATAAAAAAATTCTTATTGGAATAGGTATTGGAATGATTCTTACTTCTTTGTTAATGTTCGGATTTACTAATAAAGAACTTTCTGATAGTGAAATAGAGGAAAGAGCAAGAAAAATGGGAATGCATTTTGAAGATGAATGTAAAGTAATATTTGAAGGGAATGAGAGCAATGATTAGAAGTTTATATACATCGGTTTCAGGATTAATAACTTTAGAAAAACAACAAGCTAACATAACTAATAATATAGCAAATGCTAATACGATAGCTTATAAGATGGATAATTTAGTTAGTAAAAGTTTTGATGAAGTTATGATTCAAAACAGAGATAAAGTGCTTGGGGGAAGAAATGTAACTCAAAAGTTGGGAAAAATAAGTTTAGGTTCAGCCATTGATACAGTTACTACTTCCTTTACACAAGGATCATTAAAAAACACAGATAAGAAAACAGATTTTGCAATCGAAGGAAGAGGCTTTTTTGTAATTCAAAAAGGAAATGAAGCAGTATATACAAGGGACGGTAACTTTAAAGTTGCAAGTGATGGATTTTTAGTAAATACAAGTGGAGATAGGGTTTTAGGTATAAATAAAAATACTGGAGCTTTAGAAGCAATTTTTGTTGGGAATAATGAAATAGTATTAGATAATGACAATAATTTATTTGTTGGAAATACTGCAACTCATACTTTAGCAACTGCAGATTTTGAAGATTATAGTGCTTTGGAGAAGATAGGAGATAACTATTATAGAGGCGAAAATCCAATTTTAAATGCTGATGTAAATATAACTCAAGGAGCTTTAGAAACTTCTAATGTAAATATTGCAAATGAAATGATTAATATGATGACCACAATGAGAAACTTTGAAACAAATCAAAAAATGGTTCAAATCATTGATGAAACTTTAGCTAAGGCGGCAAATGAAATTGGATCAGTAAGATAGTAGGAGGAAGGATATGTTAAGAACGTTATGGACAAGCAGAGCTGCAATGAATGCCAATCAGGAAAAAATGAACGTTATATCCAATAATATGGTGAATTCTACAACAACAGGATATAAAAAGCTGGAAGTTGCTTTTAAGGATTTACTTACAGAATCATTAAATAAAAAAGGTGTTCCTTTAAATGATAAAACTGCCTTAATAGGAACTGGATCAAGGACTGCTGGATTATACAGAGATAATACCCAAGGAGTATTGCAAGAAACAGGTATTAATACTGATTTAGCTATAGATGGGGAAGGATTTTTTAAAGTTATTTTATCAAATGGACAAGAAGCTTATACAAGAGATGGTTCTTTTAAAATTGATGCCTCAGGAAAATTAGTTGATGCTAATGGAAATATTCTTGCCCTTGATTATGTTAATGGATTTTCAAGTGAAAATGTTAGTTTTACTTCAAGTAATCTTTTAATAGATACAAGTGGACAGGTATTTATAAAGGATGGAGATAATTTTACAAAAGTTGCAGATCTTCCTCTTTATATGGCTATGGGGGATAGTTCCTTCATATCTATTGGTAACAGTTTATATTATCCTGCTGAAGGGGTAGAAGTTGAAAGAAGTACTAATGCGGATATTTATCAAGGAATGCTTGAAGGCTCAAATGTAAATTTAGCAGAAGAAATGGCAGAATTGATTGTAACACAAAGAGCTTTTCAATTAACTTCGAAGGGAATTACAGCTGCTGATGAAATGTGGCAGATGATAAATAACATGAGAAGGTAAATTAATTGATAGTTGACAATTATGGACTATTTTTATTTGATAAAAAAGAAACCGTTGCATTTTGCAACGGTTTTTTTTACATAGTTTCTATTGCTGCAGTTATTGGAGGTACAACTTGTTTCTTTCTAGATAGAACTCCATCAAGGAAGGCTGAGTTATCCTTTAAAGTTACCTTAAAGGCTTTTTCTACTATTTCTGGTTTAGAACCAGCAACAAGGACTTCCGAACCTTCATTTAAGATATCAGTAAGAAGTAACATTACCATATCTAAGCCAGCTTCTTTAGCTTTATTATTCATATAAGCAAGCATTTCTTCCTTAAGAGGCATAAAACCTTCAATATCCATTGTATTTACTTGAGCGATACCAACCTTAGTATCACCAATATTGAATGGTTTATAATCTTGGTTGAATATTTGTTCTACAGTTTTTCCCTTTAAGGAAGTTCCAGCTTTAAACATTTCCTTAGCAAATTCCTCAATATTTATGCCGGCAATGTCTGCAAGTTTTTCACAGATATACTTGTCAGTATTTGTGCAAGTAGGACTTCTAAATAAAAGGGTATCAGAAATAATTGCACCGCATAAAAGTCCTGCAGCTTGTTTAGAAGGTCTAATTCCATTTTCAAAGAAGCATTTACCAACTATTGTTGACGTACTTCCTATAGGTTCACTTCTAAAGTAAACTTGACCACTAGTTTGAATATCAGCAATTCTATGATGATCTATAATTTCTAAGATTTCTGCTTCATCACGACCATCAACTGATTGACCTCTTTCATTATGGTCAACTAAGATAAGCTTCTTTTTATAATTTGATATTAAGTGATATCTTGACATAGTACCAAGTACTTTGCCATCAACGCTTATAACAGGATAGCTTCTGTATCTTGTTTCTAGCATAACTTTCTTTACATCTTCAACTAAGTCATCAGTAGAGAAGGTAACTAAGTTATCCTTTATCATTACATAACCAACTGGGATGCTTTGAATTATTAGTCTAGATGTAGTAAAGGAATCGTGAGGTGTAGATATAATAGTAATATTAGCTTTTTTAGCTTTTTCTATTATTTTATCACTAGGTACATGAGACCCTGTAACAATAATTAGAGATACCTTCAAATCAAGTAAAGCATCTTGAACTTCTTCTCTATCTCCAACTATAGCAATATCGCCTTCTTCAATATGATTTTCCATACTTCCAGGTTTCATAGCACTTACAACTATTTTACCAGGGAAATGGTTCACTTCTGTGCTAACATATACTGCTTTAGCTGATAAAGTATCAATAATATTTTCTAAAGTTGTATTACTTTTTGCTAATATTTTATTATCCCATATATCCATATAACATGATGTTAAGTTTGATATTGCTAAAACACCAAGTAATCTATCATTTTCATCTGCTACTGGTAAAGTCTTTATATTTTTATCTTTCATTATATTCCAAGCAGTTTTTAATGATATATCTGGAGATACTGGAGTTATTCTATCAAAATCTAAGTCTTCAACTTTTAACTTTACTGTTGTAAGTAATTTAGGAGCTTCAACTCCAAAGTAATCAAGAATAAATTGAGTTTCCTGATTAACATTTCCTAATCTGCATGGTATTGCAGGTATTTTTCCCGTTTTATTTTTAAATTCCGCATATCCATAAGCTGCACATATAGAATCGGAATCTGGATTCTTATGTCCAGTTACGTAAATAACATCTTTCAAAATTTACCCTCCTTTGTTCTTTAAAGCATATATGAATATTCTATATTTATATTTTTGATTTGTAAAGTCATCATTTCAAACTAACTGTTGAATTATGTTGAAAATTATGTAAGAAAAGTCATAAGTTATACAGTATTTTCAAAATAATTAATTCATAACTTTTATTTAACTAAATATAATATATAGAAACCATTATAAGGAGGATAAATGGTGATACAGGAGAAAGAATTTTCACATGGACTAACTACCAAAGAAGCAAAAAGAAGGCAAGAAACTTATGGATTAAATGAAATATCACACAAGAAGAAAAAATCGCCACTATTTATATTTTTATCTCAGTTTAACGATTTAATTGTATGGATATTAATAGGTGCAACTATTATTTCCGGTTTAATGGGGGATAGTGCAGATGCTATTACTATACTTATAATAGTATTTGTAAATGCAATAATGGGATTTGTCCAGGAATTTAGAACGGAAAAATCTTTGGAAGCATTAAAGGAACTAGCTGCTCCAACCTGTAAAGTTATTAGAGATGGCGTGCTTAAAGTAATAAATTCCATTGAAGTAACCATAGGAGACTTAGTTGTTTTAGAAGCAGGAGATAGAATACCAGCTGATGGAACCTTTATTGAAGCTTCTTCAGTTATGGTGGATGAATCTCTTTTAACAGGGGAATCTGTTGGAGTAAGCAAAGAAGCTAAAAAGGGAAAGAATTTAGGCTATATGGGTACAACAGTATTAAAAGGCAAGGGCTTATTATTAGTTGACAGCATTGGAATGAAAACTGAAATGGGAAAAATAGCAAATCTTTTAGATAATATTGAAGAAGAGAAATCCCCTTTAAGAGAAAGATTAGATTCTTTAGGAAAAGTTTTAGTGGGATTATGTTTAATTATTTGTGCCATAGTTACAGTTCTTGGAATTATAAGAGGAAATGAAATTGGAGATATGTTTCTACTTGGTGTTTCATTAGCTGTTGCAGCAATTCCTGAAGGTCTAGCAGCAATAGTAACAGTTGCATTGGCTCTAGGAGTTTCAAGAATGCTTAAGAAAAATGCATTAGTAAGAAAGCTTCCAGCTGTAGAAACATTAGGCTGTACTTCTGTAATTTGTTCTGATAAAACAGGAACTTTAACCCAAAACAAAATGACTGTAAAAGAAATATATATGAATGGAAGAATATATGATTTAGAAAAAGAAGAATTAAAAAATCATTCTATTCTAATGAAGGCCCTCGTTTATTGTAATGATTGTAATTATGATTTTAATGTTAAAAACATAGATAAGGCTTTATATGGGGATCCAACAGAAACTGCTTTGATAAAAGCTTTTTTTGATGATGTTAAAAAACTAAAAGATTTTCTTTCAAATATAATTAGGGTATATAATATACCTTTTGATTCAACTAGAAAAATGATGACAGTTGTAGTAAAAGAAGCTGGTAGAGAGGTCTGCTATGCAAAAGGAGCTCCAGAAAGAATTTTAGAAAAATGTACTCATATATTAGAAAATGGTACTATTAAACCATTAACTATACAAAAAAGAAGACAGGTTTTATCATATATGGATTCAATGTCCAACAGGGCCTTGAGATGTTTAGCTGCAGCTTATAAGGAAAAAAATATTGTTCATAATGAAGATTTAGAAAAAGATTTTATATTCCTAGGAATAGCAGGCAGCATGGATCCTCCAAGACCTGAAGTTAAAGATGCTGTATTAAAATGTAAGCTTGCTGGTATTCAACCAGTTATGATTACAGGAGATCATAAAAATACGGCTTTGGCGATTGCTAAATCTATTAATATTTGCAATACTGACAAGCAAGCAATAACAGGAGAAGAGATAGAAAAATTAAGTGATGAGGAACTTACAAGAAAAGTTAAAGATATAAGAGTATTTGCTAGAGTTTCTCCTAATCACAAATTAAGAATAGTAAGAGCCTTTAAGAAAAATAATAATATTGTTGCAATGACAGGAGATGGAGTTAATGATGCCCCTGCAATTAAAGAAGCAGATATAGGGGTTGCTATGGGAATATCAGGTACAGATGTAACTAAGGAAGCTGCATCAATGGTTTTAATGGATGATAATTTTGCTACAATTGTATCAGCAGTAGAGGAAGGAAGAATAATATATGATAATATAAGAAAATTTATAAGATACTTATTATCTTGTAATTTAGGTGAAGTTTTAACAATGTTTTTAGCTTCATTATTTTATCTGCCAAATCCATTAACGCCAATTCAAATACTATTTGTAAACCTAGCAACAGATGGACTACCTGCAATTGCTCTTGGGGTAGATCCGCCAGACAAAGATATTATGCGCCAGCCGCCAAGAGAAAAAGGAGAAAGCATATTTGCAAGAGGATTATGGTCTAAAATAACTGTTAGGGGAGTATTAATTGGTGTTTGTACATTACTTGCTTTTATAACAGGAAGATTTAACAGATTTGATTTAGTAACCTGCAGGACTTTGGCTTTATGTACACTAGTAATGTCACAGCTTTTCCATGTATTTGAATGTAGGTCAGAGAGACATTCTATATTTGAAATAAAATTGTTTACAAATCCTTATCTAGTTGGAGCTGTTATGGTTTCTATGTTAATGGTTGCTTGTATATTATACATTCCATTTCTATCGAGAGTTTTTGACACCGTAGCATTAAATTTAGCTCAATGGGGAATTGTATTATTCTTTTCTGGAACGATCTTCTTAGTAAACAGCACATATTTATTAATTAGGTCAAAAGCAAAAAGATAGGATCTTAAGAGGAACTGGCTTAATCAGTTCCTTTTCTTTTATTTTCTTGTAAATTAAATAAAAGTTTGTTATATTTTATATAGCAAAAATTAAAGTAAAGGTGCACAGGGTATAATTTATATTTAACATAACTGTTACAGTTCCTTGTGAACTGCCAACTGATAAACAGGGGTGATAAAATTTGGATATATATTTAGATAATAGTGCTACAACCAAGCCATATAAAGAGGTTATAGAAGAGATTACAGGAGCAATGGAAGAATATTACGGTAATCCATCCTCCCTTCATAAAATTGGCTTAATGGCAGAAAAAAAATTAAATGAAGCAAGAGAATTTTTAGCTAAAACTATCAATGCTTCTAAAGATGAAATATATTTTACTTCAGGTGGAAGTGAATCAAATAATTTAATTATAAAGGGGCTGGTAAAGCCAGGGCATCATGTAATAACAACAGTTTTTGAACATCATTCTGTTCTTATGACTTATAATGATTTAGAAAGAGAAGGGGTTAAAGTTACATATTTGAAGGTTGACAAAAATGGCCGAATATCTTTAGATGAATTAAAAAATTCAATTTCTAAAGATACTGTTTTAGTGTCAATTATGCATGTAAATAATGAAATGGGAGCTATTCAAGACATAGAAGCTATTGGTAAAATTATCAAAGAAAATAGTTCTAGGGCAAAATTTCATGTAGATGCAGTACAGTCCTATGGAAAATTAGACATAGATGTCAAAAAGATGAATATTGATTTATTGACAGCCTCTAGTCATAAAATACATGGTCCAAAGGGAATAGGCTTTTCATATATAAAAAAGGGTATAATTCCTAAATCCTTAATAAGTGGTGGAAGTCAAGAGGGAGGCTTTAGAGGAGGAACTCAAAATGTACCTGGAATTATTGGATTTAAAAAAGCTGCTGAAATTACCTTTGGCTGCAGGGAAGAAAATTATAATCATGCTGCAGAATTAAAGAAGTATATGATTGAAAGACTTAAAGAAATTGACAATATCAGAATAAATAGTCCTATAGGGGAAAACTTTTCACCTTACATATTAAATGTTTCTTTTATTGGCGTTAGGGCAGAAGTATTACTTCACTTATTAGAAGATAATAATATATATGTGGCTACCGGATCTGCATGTACTTCAAAAACAAGTGCAGTTAAAGGTAGTTATGTTATAAAATCTTTAGGGCTAACTAAAGAAGAAGTAGAAAGTGCAATTAGATTTTCCTTTTCTAAATTTAATACAAAGGAAGAAATTGATAAGGTAATAGAAATTTTGAAAAGTTCATTAAAGTTTTTAAGGAGAGTTAAAAAATGAATAAATTAATATTAGTTAAGTATGCACCAGAAATTTTTTTAAAGGGTTTAAATAGAAATAAATTTGAAAAAAAATTAAGGGAAAATATTAAAAAGAAATTAAAAGATATTGAATTTGAAATGGTTGAAGACCAAGGAAGACATTTTATTAAAACTGAAAATATTGATGAAGCAGCAGAAAGAATTAGAAAGGTATTTGGAATTTCTGAAGTTTGCATAGTTTCACAAGTGGAAAGTAATATGGCTGCTATAAAGGAAGAGGCTTTGAAAAAGGTAATGGAAGCGGAGCCTAAGAATTTTAAGGTTGAAACTAATAGAGCCAATAAAGCTTTTCCTAAGAATTCAATAGAAATCTCAAAAGAAATTGGTGGTTTTATTGTTTATCATACAAAGGGATTAGAAGTTAAGGTAAAGAATCCAGATTTAACAGTAAATGTTGAAATTAGAGATAAAGCTTATATTTATACAACCAAAGATAAAATAAAGGGTGTAGGAGGCCTGCCATATGGAATAAATGGAAGTACTATGCTTATGTTGTCAGGTGGTATAGATTCTCCTGTTGCAGGTTACTTAATGGCTAAAAGAGGAGTAGAGCTTCATTGTGTATATTATCATAGTCATCCTTATACATCTGAAAGAGCAAAAGATAAGGTTAAGGAATTGGCAAGAATACTTTCAAATTATACTGAGAAAGTAAATCTTCATATAGTTCCATTTACAGAAATACAAATGGCAATAATTGAAAAATGTAGGGAAGATGAATTAACAATCCTTATGAGAAGATTTATGATGAGGGTAGCTTGTGCTTTAGCTGAAAAGTACGGAATTCAATCAGTTTCTACTGGTGAAAGTATAGGTCAGGTTGCTAGTCAAACAATGGAGGGATTAATTGTAAGTACAGATTGTGCTGACAGACCTGTATTTAGACCATTAATTGCTATGGATAAAACTGATATTATGGATATAGCAAGAGAAATAGGAACTTATGAGACATCAATACTTCCTTATGAAGATTGTTGTACTATATTTGTACCAAAGCATCCAAAAACAAAACCAAGATTAGATCAAATGAGAAAGTCAGAATCTGTATTAAATATTGAAGAACTTGTTAATAAGGCGATTGAAGAAACTGAATTAGTAATTTTTGAATAAAGATAAATAGTTTTAGTCGAAGTTTTTACTTTTAGTAACTTTTCATTTTGATAAAAAGTAAATAAATTTTTGTAAATTAAGAAGCTGTTACAAAGTATTAATTTTGTAACAGCTTAATTTAAAATTTTTATAAAATTTAGTTTTTCAGCTAAAAACTGATAATTATGTGCTATCTTGCCCTAAATTTTGTAGCTTGTTGTCTAGCTTTTTTAAGTTGGGCATGATCAAAAGGATGAAGGTCCTTCTTAGTTGTTAAGTTAGCAATATTAGAAATTGTTATAACTTCTGAATCTGCCTTTCCTTTAACACCTGTAAGTCCCATTATAATAACTTTATGTCCTTGTTTAACATCAATAAAAGTTGGCTTTTTAAACCATTTTCTAGCTTTGTATTGAGTTTTAACTACACCCTTACCTACTTCAGGCTTAATTATTAGATAAGCAGTAATTGTTCTTATAATTCCTAGTATACTTTTTTCTTCAATTTTTACAGATAAAACAGTACCGGCTGTACTTGTCATTCTATCTTTGTACTTTTCTAGATATGCTTCTTGAAAGTAGCCAGTCATTTTTTCTTTGAATCCCATAATTAAAACTCCTTTATATAAGAAATATTGTAAAAAATCAAAACGTTATAATTACAAGGATATTATAACATAATTACGAAATTAATAAAACATAATAATTAAATAATGACTGTTTTTAATGAATATTGTTATTATTTTATATTAATAAAATATCTATTTGCCTCAATTTTGTATTCAGTAAGCATTTCTATTATTGTATCCCTATAATCGTTTTCTTTTGATTTCTTTGAATTTATAGTTGGAAATTTTATATTTGCATTGGTAGAGTATTTTGATTTCTTGTAATTTTTGATCAATGTATCAGCTGTTTTTATAACTAAGTCATTCCAATCATCAACCTTAGTTTCATAATTATCTATTTTAAAGCTAATTGGTTCTTTATCTGTAAAATCATTGCATATGTTAAGTTCTGTTTTTCTTAAATTTAAATTAGGGTTATTATCTGTATTATTTATATTATCTGCATTATTATCTTCTTTAATAGGATTTTCTATAATGTTATTTTTTTCTTTTTTCTTTGTTAAATCTTTCATCCATTCTATATAATCCTTTATGTTATTGCTGATTTCATATAAGTTCATAGATGTTTCCCTATATTTTGTACTTAATTCGAAATTTCTTTCTTTTTTTATTACATTGCTAGAGGCATCTTCAATATAGTCAATGGATTTTTCTATTGTATTTTTTAAGTTAATAAGAGCATTGATAATATCTTTGTAGGGCTCAGGAAAATTTTTCGCAACATTAATCATAATTTCTTTATCTAAAATTGGATAAGGACTATATTTATTATGAAAATTAGCTTCATGAAAAAGATTATTATTTGATGAATTATCTTTATATGAAAGAGTCTCAGAAGAAACATTAGATTTGTCAATATTTTTTATTTCATTATTAAAAGTATTAAAACTCTTTAATAATGAGAATTTTTTAACTGTCATAATTATCCTCCTATATTTATTAATCTATATAATTATATTAATGTAAATTAAATATAATAACTGACTTACTAAGAAAATTACAAAATTTGCATCTTTTGAAACATTTAAATAAATGGTTATAAAATTGTTATAAAACTGTAACATATTTTATAGTATAATAATATTGTGGAGATAATTTATAAAAAGTGAGGGAATTGTAGGGCTATGGAGAAAGTTCTCGAGGACAGAATAAATTTGACTATAAATAATTATAGAAGTTCAAAGGTTGAGCTTAGAAACGATGGAGACTTAATCAATCATTTTGCAGCTTTAATTTATGCCCATTACAAAAGGGAAATTCCTTTTGAAAAAGTAAAGGAAATAAGAAGATATATTAAATCAACTTCTTCTAGAATGTCTTCATTTAGAGGGGAAATACTATATATTTTATCTATTTTATTAGCCTGCGATGATAATTTTGATTATAAGTTTATAGAAGATATATATAAAACTATGGATTTACTAAAAGATGAAGGCTTTAATGAGTGTGATTATTTGACATTAACGGCTTATGTAATAGCAAAGTATGGAAAAAACAAAGACAAAAGTTTAATTACTTCAAAGATGAAGGAAGTATATCTTTTATTAAAGGAAAAATACTATAATATAACAGGTGAAGATGATTATTTAGTATGTGCTCTTTGGGCATTAAATGAAATCGACATAGATACAATAAAGGAATTTATTGATACTATTTATAATCATGTAAGTGAAATCAATATAAAATCAAAAAATAGCATTCAGGGTTTGACAAATGCAATAATTTTAAATGAATCTTCAGGATATATGTACAGAACTATAGAGTTTATGATGCAGTTAGAAAAAAGAAAAATAAAATTTGCTGATCAATTTCTGCCTTTAATAGGTTTACTTACAAATAGAGATGTAAGAAAAGCTGTAAATTTAATTGAAGAGGTTACAGAAAAACTTATTGAAGAAGAAAGTGAATATGAATACTATATGGATAAAGGCTTTAGAACAGTAATATCCTTATGTATAATCTTTTTTGCTAATAATTTTGAAGAAAGAAAATATGTTGATGAGTTATTAGCTTTAGGGGTTTATTGCTTTATAAAATCTAAAAATAAGGGGATGTTTGCTGAAGCCTTAGCTTAAAGGTGGGGCTTATGGAAAGAATAATATTACATGTGGATATGGATGCTTTTTTTGCGTCTGTTGAACAGTTAGATAATAAGAATTTAAGGGGCAAACCCGTTATAGTAGGAGGTACTAGTTCCAGGGGAGTTGTAGCAACCTGTTCTTATGAGGCTAGAAAATATGGAGTTAATTCAGCAATGCCGATTTTTATGGCTCAAAAACTATGTCCTCATGGTATATACTTGCCAGCTAGGTTTTTAAGATACAAGGAAATATCTAATAAAATTTTTGATATACTTAGGGATGTTACAAATGTTATTGAGCCAGTATCTATTGATGAAGCTTATTTAGATATTACTAATAGCAGCTTTAAAAATGGATTAGAAGCAGCAAAATATATAAAAAATAGGGTGTTAAAGGAAATTGGTTTAACAATTTCTGTGGGAATATCTTATAATAAGTTTTTAGCTAAATTAGCTTCTGATTGGAATAAGCCTAATGGAATAATGCTTATAGATAAAGATATGATACCAGATATACTTTTTCCCTTAAAAATATCTAAAATTCACGGTATAGGCAAAAAATCTGTTGAAAAATTGAATAATATAGGTATATTTTATGTAAAGGATCTATATGAAATGCCTCTTAATTTATATACTGAGTATTTTGGAAAATATGGTATAGAAATATATGATAGGATAAGAGGAATAGATAATAGGGAAGTTAAAGAAAATAAAGAGAGAAAATCTTATGGGAAAGAAAGAACATTGAGTTCAGATACCCAAAGTAAAGAGGAGCTATTACATTATATTGAAAATTTTTCAAGAGAAATAAGTGAAAATTTAAAAAGGAAAAATATAAAGGGAAGGACTATTACATTAAAGTATAAGACTTATAATTTTATTAACCATACTAGAAGCAGAACTTTGCCTTATTATACAAACAGCTATTCAGATATATATAATACTTGTAAGGAAATATTAGAGGAAGAAAATATAAATGTAAGTATCAGGCTGATAGGAGTAACTGTATCTTCGATTAAAGAAAATAAAATTGAACAGCTTAGTTTATTTTAATTACTATATGTAAATTATCTTTCAATAATGTTATTATTGAATTATAATAAAATTCTAAGAGTAATTTAAGGTTTAGGAGGAAATAAAATGAATAATAAAGACTTGGCTAAAATGATAGACCATACATTGTTAAAGGCTGATGCAACTACTGAAGCAATTGAAAAGCTTTGTAATGAAGCCTTAGAATATAATTTTGCATCAGTATGTGTTAATCCAGCAAATGTTGCAAAGGCAGCTTCAATGCTTAAAGGCAGTGATGTTAAAGTTTGTACGGTAATTGGTTTTCCTTTAGGAGCAACAACACCTGAGGTAAAGGCCTTTGAAACTGAAGATGCAATTAGAAATGGTGCTCAAGAAGTTGACATGGTAATTAATATTGGTAAGTTAAAAGATAAGGATTATGATTATGTAAAGAGAGATATTGAAGCTGTAGTTAATGCGGCAAAAGGAAAAGCTTTAACTAAGGTTATAATAGAAACATGCTTGCTAACTGACGAAGAAAAAGTAACCGCTTGCAAATTAGCTAAAGAAGCAGGAGCTGACTTTGTAAAAACTTCAACAGGTTTTAGCACTGGCGGAGCTACAAAGGAAGATATAAAACTTATGAGAGAAACTGTTGGTTCTGAATTAGGAGTAAAAGCTTCTGGTGGAGTAAGAACAAGGGAAGATGCCCTAGCTATGATAGAAAATGGAGCAACAAGAATAGGAGCTTCTTCAGGAATTGCAATTTGTGAAGGAACAAAATCAAATAGTGATTATTAATAAATGAAGATAAAAGGCTGATGTAAGATTAAAATGTACCCTATGGAATAGACAATTTAAAAAAAGTCTATGCCATAGGGTATTTTTATGTATAATAAAATAAATA